>Ga0256846_1000132_pt1 | contig 32953 bp, 23 predicted proteins | sample TevniametaG_FD_189098 | JGI IMG/M metagenome (GOLD analysis project Ga0256846, IMG submission 189098) | Tube worm associated microbial communities from hydrothermal vent at the East Pacific Rise, Pacific Ocean - Tevnia | ecosystem: Host-associated > Annelida > Integument > Unclassified ...
ACGTTGCCGATACCGGGTTCTCCCGCATCCTGGATACCGTCGCCGTTGGTGTCGTCCCAGACCGTATCGCCCAGGGTGGCCGGAATATAAAGCCCCGCATCCCAGGTAAGATCGTTTTCTCCCGATTCCAGGGCGGTGATGGCCGTCTGACCGTTTGCCGGGATGGCATCCGAATCCAGCCCATCGTCGCCCCCCTGATCCTGCTGCGTAATTGCATAACCGGCTGGCGGAGTAAAGGTAACCCGGTAGTTGCCGGGAGCCAGGTTATTGAACAGATACGAGCCGTCTGCCGCAGTTGTCGTCGTTAGATTGACGGTGTTCCCCTGACCATCCGTGCCGGTGAGTCTGACCGGCACGTTGGCCACCGGCGTCTCCCCGGCATCCTGAATGCCATTACCATTACTATCTATCCAGACGTAATTTCCCAGGGAAGCCGGCAGAAAATAACCCGCATCCCAGTCCGGATCGTTTTCGCCGGGGGTGAGGGTTGTGGTTGCCGTTCTCCCGGTGACCGTGTCCGCATCACTGTCTGCATTGTCGGCACCCAGATCCCGGCCGGTGGGCAAATAAGCGCCATTGGCCGTAGAGGCATCAAATACCGCATAATAATCGCCCGGCCAGAGGTGGGTGAACTGGTAATTCCCACTCCCATTGGTTTGGGTCGCAGAAATCGAATTGCCGGCGCTGCCGAACAATTCTACAGTCACATCTTCTATTCCCGGCTCACCGCCGTCCTGAACGCCGTTACCATTGGAATCGTCCCAGGCCAGATTGCCGTAAGAGGCACACTGGTAGGGCAGCGTACCACTATTATTAGCTTCATTACATTCACATTCCGCATCACCGCTGTCTACCACAGCCGTAAAGGTACCTGCCGTACAGACGGTACAGTCAACGCCCCAGCCCGAAGCATCAATGGTCACGTTGCGCAAGGCCCCGGCGGCCAGACCGGCGGGCAAGGTGCCCGTGCCTACCGGTGCGCCATCGTACATCAGGGTCACGGTGGCAGGGTGAAGGGTCGGCGCATCACCCTGGTTTCGAATGGCGACGGTGATCGTACCGTCGAAGACGTTTCCGGCATTGCAGCTGAAATCAACGTTAATGGCGCCTACCTGTAAATCGGGCATCCGGAGGTTGTACGCACTGGCGGTCACCCAGGTGGCGTCACTGCAGTCGTAGTTTTGCGTCCTGGGATCATTGTCTCCGGCGTCCCCGGCCGTCCCGCACCCCCACATGGCGCGAGTCCGGTTATGCCGCAGGGACTCGGTGCAATCCGATTGAGGCGCGCCATCAGGATTCAAGGTGCCGACCAGGGTAAAGCTCCGCGAAGCGCCAGGCGCCAGATTATTTATTTCCCAGCCGTAAACGCCATGGGTCATGTCGACGAGCCCCGGTGACGCGGCCAGATTAACATCGATCCAGGCCCCGGGTGTATCCTCAATACGCACCACCTGGGCATTCCCCGCACCGTTATTGGTTACACGGATCGTCCAGGTCTGGTCGTCGCCACAATCCACCTGGTTTGAGGCAGCTGTTTTGGTGATGGCCAGATCCGGCGTGGTACCGGGAATCGTAAAGGGTTGTTCAGTCGTGTACTGCGTATCGCCACAGCAATCGTAATAATACAGAGTAAAATTGATGGGCGCCGGTTCGTAGCAGGTGGACTGCAGGTCAAACGCCAGGGTGATGGATTGACCGGCAGGGAGTGAATCACAAAGATTCGTGGCGGTATCGTTGATATCGTAAAAAATCAGATTGGGACCGGCACCGCCGGCCGGATCGCCAGAGCCACCACCGCCCGGGGGACAGGTCACGGCGACAGTTCCGCTGTTATAAACCAGGCCGGCGGGTAAAACCGCCCGAAGGTCAATGGATGATGCATCTGTCGTACCGGTATTTTGGATGGTCACCGAAAACCTGGTGCTTTCGGCGCATGAATCAATAGAGCCCGGCACGATACTCATTGTCATGTTCGCATCCGGTTGACGCCGGGACAGGTGTGTGTCTTCAACAGTACCGTTGGCAAGGCAAACACCGCCTTCTGTAGCCGGATTTGTTGACGACAGGCCATCCACGATTCCGCACCCCCAAAAGACCGTAGCCGTATTGGTCAGTTCGGTTCCGCAATTGACGCCGTTGTCTGTCGTGGCATTCAATGTTAGTACTTCAGTTGTTCCCGGCGCCAGACTGACAATTTCCCACTGAACATGCTGGGGATCAACCATATATCCGCCGTCGGCGCCACCCGCGTGCCCGGTCACGGTAAAAAAGTCACCCACAGTGTCTTCCACCCATATTACCTGGGCGGCAAAAGAACTATTATTGGTGACACGAATTTCCCAGGATACGGCATCGCCGCAACCAATGACATCATTGCCCGGCGGGGTGATACGCACCTTCTCAACACTGATGTCGGGCATATCCAGCTCTATGGCAAAGCGACTGGGATCCGTTGCATGCGGATCTCCGCAAAGGTCCTGGTAGTCAACCAGGGTTGTTGTATCTCCACCGGTAAAATCACAGTCCACCAGGACATCGTATTGGATAGTGATCACCTGACCGGGGTCGATGCTGGCCAGCACAGGCAGCTGGCCTTCCGTCCAGTGCATGGGAGAAACCGCGGGAACCGGATCTCCGCCGGCAGCCCCGTCCACTTGTGTACTGCCCGGCACATACGTCAACCCTGCAGGCAAAGTCTGGGCAATATCCAGGTGGTAGAGTGTGGTTACCCCGGTATTCCGAACGGTTATCGTTCCGGTGTTTTGCGAGCACGCATTCATGGGCGTGGGAAAACTGGACGTAAGGACCAGTTTTCCCTCCGGGACAACAACACTGGCGCTGTCGCCAACCGACGGCGGGCAGGCATTATCCCAACCATCGGACGGGTTGTTTTCATTACAGCCAAAAGAGGTGGTGACGTCGTTCGTCAGCCCCTGGCAATCGACGACATCGGCTGTCAAGGTAATCGTCCGCCGCTGGGCGGCGGCCATTTCATCGATGATAATTGAAGCGCCGTTGATGGCTGCGCCCGTATGGTCACTATTTGGAAGTATCGTCACATCACCGTTATCCGGGCTCACAACAGCACTGGCAAATGTCAGACCGGCACCGAGCACATCGTCCACCCACACATTTCGGGCAGGGCCCTGGCCGGTACTGGTCACGTAAATGGTCCACTGGACCTGGTTGTTTTCGGCAAAGACGATCTCGGGATTCTTTTCGATGATCACGCGGCCATCGAGATAAAGCGGTGGTGCATAGTTAAAGGAGGCGCTGCACTCCTGGTCGCTTGTGGCATCATTACCACAGTTGTCATCGTAGTAAAGGGTGGCGGAAAAACCGGCATCCCCGCCGCAGACTTTTCGGATGGTGGCATGGATAACAGCCTGGGTATCGCCGCCGGCAAAAAGATCCGCATAGTTAAAAGAAACATAGGCCCCATTGTCAGTCGGTCCTGATACCGGATGGATGCCATCATAGCTATTGAATCGAACGAAGGTATAATTTGTCGTATCCAGACGCAGTTCGACATCATAAGGTCTGCCGGTGGCACTGGTCCGGTTGATGGTAATATCTACATCAAACGTGTCGCAGGTCGTCATCAGGGTTGGAAAGCCACTGATGTCCAGGGTCATCACCGGAGGTTCGACTACCGGTTGCACGGTTTCATGCAGTTGACCGTCCGTCAGGCATTGACCGGCAGCGCTCCCCAGGTCGAGGGTGGACCAGTCGTACCATGTATGTGGATCGCCGCAGCCGGGATTCGGGGTGGAATTTTCCGTTAGTTCCAGGCGATAACCGATCATCAGGCTGGCGCTCTGGACCGGCGTCACGGGACATCCTGAAAAGTCCAGATCGAGTGTGCCGCCCGGTGTATTGTCGGTGGTGGCAACACAACCACTGAGATCGGCGCCATCCAGAGTGGCTGCCAGTGAGCCGGCGATATACTGCTGGTTATTGGCTGCGTCTTCTGAAAAAGTTAACTCGTCAAGCGTAATGCCGGCCAGAGCGGCATTATTGGTGAATGTATACGTATTGGCATAATCGAATGCTTCACAGCTTTGAATGGGCGCGGGCGCCACGGATTTATCAGTCGTTGCAATGCCGCCGCTGCACTCAATGGCCGTGTCGGCGGTGGCGGTGGCATTGCGGACACAATTGCCCGCCACACAGCAGTCGGCCACAGACGCTTCCACCGTATTGGTAAGGACCCGGTTGCAATAGGCCGCACAGTCATCGGGTAATTGAAGTGAGACATCCGCATTAAAATTGGGGTTTACGCCGGGATCGTAAGTCCAGGTGATGGTATTGCCGTTGGCGTCAACAACGCCCCCGTCGGCATTGCTTACGGTAAAACCGGCGGGATAGGTATCGGTTACCGTGACCGGAGCCGCGGGATTACCATTACAATTGGTGGCACCTTGATAGTCGACATCAATATGATAGCTTATAATGTTGCCGATCTCAATTTCAGAGACGCCCGTTTTGTTAACGATGAGCTCCGGGATATCGCTGGGCTCGGTATAGCTGGTTAAAATGACCTGAGACAGATATTCATTGCCACATTCATCATAATATCGCGGCTCCCAGGCCAGAGAACCGGAACCGGAACCCGCGCACAAATCAGTATGGGTGAGATCGTAAAGAATTTCCAGATTCCCGCCACCTTCAATTCGGGGCAGATTGAAACAGCCATTGGTATAAGTCACTCCGCCCGGTCGTACATTGGAAACCACCAGCCCCCCAAAATTGACGCATACCTGGGAGTTGTTGCCGGCACCGTCGTCGGGAAAAGAAGCGCCATCGCCGATATTTTCGATTTCCAATTGTCGATCAGACAGGGTGCCTTCGCAATAGTTAAACGCTACCGGCCCCGGAGAGACCGTTAAATCGGGCGAATGACGCACCAGTTCAACCGAGGCTGTGGCCGTACCGCCGTCAATGGCGGTGTCATAACAGGTATTACCGCCGCCGCACCCCCAGCGGACATCGGCCATGTTGTCGAGGTTTTCACAGGAAACCACCGTGGCGTTCACGGTAATATCAACCGTATCACCCGGGGCGATTGCCGCCAGCGCCGGCACCTGGGCAGACGTCCAGGTCGTTGTCGCGCCGGTGTTGTTTCCGGCCGGAACAGAGGAGTCATAGGCCAGGCCGGCCTGAAGCAGATCAGTCACTTCAACATTTTCAATAGTGCCCAGGCCGGTATTTTCCACTGTGATTGTCCAGGTCGCCGTTTCTCCGATGCCCGCGGAAACAATTGCAGGCGTTTTACGCACAACCACATCTCCGGGAAGAATTTCAATGGACAGAGAATCGGTATCCGTAAGCACCGCACCATTGGGGCAATCGGTATACGAAATATTTACCGGATTGGAGCCGGACACGGTTTCACAATTGGTCGAAATTGCATATTCAATGGTAAAAGATGCCCCTGGGGCAAGCGTCGTCGAACCACACAGGGTATTAATGTCCCAGGTGACATTGTTGCCGTTGATCACAGGTTCATTGTTGGCGCAGCCAAGACTGATATTGCTGGTATTGCTGACATAGGTGAAGTTCGAATTGGGTAAAGAGGAGGTCACTACCAGGTGACAGGCGGGATCGGCGCCGTCATTTGTCACGGTAATGGTATAAGTCTCCTGGTCACAGAGATTCATCTGCAGAGCGCCACTGATACCGCTTTGGGCGAATGCCGGAGTTCCCAACCAGAAAACCATCATCATTGCGACCCAAACAAGGCAGCATCTCGTCAGCATTGTTCTCTTATCCATTATTCTATCCCTTTTACCCGCTTTGGTTGTCCGTTTTTTCAAATTCAATTATTTAATATGCGGCTCTAATCACTCGCCGGATGGCTGGATTTTGATCTTCAGCCTTGAAGGAATCATGGGGATGTCCAAGCCGTTGTGGCCTGTTTGGATATCCACTTTTTTCGATATTCTTTTACCTCCGGCGTCAATCATCAGCGTGTGTTGCCCCGGCTCGAGACGGGAAAAAAGCACCTGCCCGTTTTTCCCCCTGGATTTCGTTTTTCCATCCAGCAAGGCTGTAAAGGTCTCCACGACCGGCTCTTGATCGTCAAACGCACCATTCCTGTTCCTGTCCGAAAACACCCGGACAACGAGTTTGCCTATGCCGGGGTCTATGTACAGAAGAAATGGCGAATCTGCTGATTCACCTTCAAGCAGTCTCACCACTCGTGAGGTATCACCGGATACATTCACATCTTCGGCCAGTTTCAATTCATTGACCGCCACCACATACTGGCCCGGCCTGAGTTCGGTAAAAACCGTCTCGCCTTTTTCATCAGTGGCCTGTTTCAATCCCGGCGGAACCAGAATGATTTCGACGCCTGCCATGGGTTGATCCGACCCATCGCGCATCTCATTATGGTTGCGATCGCGATAGGCCAGCACCTTAATCTGGCCCAATTCCTCGATATCACCAGCGCCCAGCATCACCAACGCGCTGTCCGATCCGCTGACCCGGTTCCCGCCACCGTCTTTTCCTGTGGCCGTCGCCGTATTCTCATTTCGCCCGGACGCCGCGTTGGTTCCAACGACAGCCTGGTAAGTGATGGTTGTGCGTTCACCCGGCCCCAGATTTCCCAACCGCCAGGTATAGACCCTGCCTCGACGGGCCGGATCGCTATACGCTGATCCATCCCTAAGCGTCTTACCCGCCGGGATCTTGAACCCGCCGGGCATCCGGTCTTTCAGCTCAATATCGAAAACCGGACCGGCCTGACTGATATTTTTTACTTCAATCCGGTAAGTTAGAATACCGCCCACCCGCGCGTCGTGCTTCAGCGCCCGCTTGGTCACCTGGATGCCATCCGGTGTCACGGCAACATATCCGGTCGTCGCCGTCACCGTGTTGGACACCACCGGTGTCGGCATCTGATCGGCAACAACGATCGCCCGGTTGGAAATACTTCTTCCCGCACGGACAAAGGCATTGACCCGGGCATTGACGTTAAAGGTCAAAGATGCGCCGGGCCTGAGCGGCTTGTTGAAAATCCACGTATGCGTACCCGCGGCAACGCTATGCGTCGCATCCACCGCCGTATCGCTCACGTACGAAAGATCGGATGCCATTTCGTCGATTACCGTCACACCCGTGGCCGGCGCCAGGCCCTGATTTTCCACCCGTATGGAGTAGATCTGGACCATGTTTGGATTAACGGCCGTCTGACTCTGGCGTTTGGTAATTTTCAGATGGGCTGCTTTGACAATCAGCCTTACCGTTACATTCTGATCTTTCTGTCCGCACCCTCTGCCCCTTATAACGATATTATACTCACCGGGAGCCATCTCAAGGCCCACCCGCATCATTAGATCCGTATCATTATCATCGGGCGTCAGTGACGTCCGCAGCAGGCGTGCTACAATTTTATCCGGCGTATCAACCTGATTAAAATCCTGCGCGGTTTTGGTCCCCACAACGCAATAGGAATCTTTAATTTTGATCGTGAGCGGACCCTTGCAGTCGCCAAAAAACCGGCTTCGGATCTTACCCGAGACCGTCTGGCCAATCTCCACTTCGATCCGTTTCGGCTTGGCGGCCAGCGTAAATCCGGACTGGCCGACAACCAGATCGACTGTTGTCGTCCGGGTGACCGCTCCTTTTTTACCGTTACCGGTACCCGTGATTGTCAGGGTATAGGTCCCCGCGGGCGTATCCAGCGCAGACGTAACCGTCAGATGGCGCAGCTCACCATCTTGCATTACTGTTTGAGTGTCAAACACCGCTACAGCTCCGGCCGGCAAACCAGCGGTAACCGCCAGGGTCACCGGGCTGTTCCAGGTTTCGTTGAACAGGGCCGTGACATCGTATGCCGCCGCGCCGCCCTGATTGATATGGCGGGTTGACGGATCGGCTGACAGAGTAAATCCCCCGGAAGGACCGCTCTCGACCACAACCAGCTCCACCCCGGCGGTATGCGTCACCTGCCTGGAACCATGATTGTCTCCATGATCGGCCGTTCCGGTCGCCGTGATCGTCATGGGATAGGTACCTGGCACCACATTTGTCAGCGTCACGGTCAGGGTACCCGCCCCGCCGTCGGTCGTTATCGTTGATGGAGAAAAAACCGCTTCAGCCCCGGCCGGCAGACCGGTGACTGACAGGTCCACGTCGTTATCCCAGACCCCGATCCAATCGATCCGAACCGAATAGGTCGCCGTATCCGTCGGGGACACCGATCGGGTATCCGGTGTGGCCGTGATATCAAAATCGTCATCGGCGTAGAGATAGAGGGTGGACCGTTCAATCCGCAGGACCCAGCCCTGGTTCAGTTCATCGGGGTCAACCTTGAAAGCGTTGCTGCCGGCGTGGAGATCGCCCACCGAAATTGATTTTTCATTGGTATAAAGTTGATTGTTGCGCCCCTCAAGCAACCCATAATCCCGGCCGTTGATCGTTAACCGGTCATGCTCGGTGCCTCCCGGATAATCCACATCCCACGCATCGACGATGACGCCGCCACTGTTTGCGGCTGCAATATCGGAAGCGGATAGTGAGTGTGTCCAGTGAATGGGGTTACCGCTGCCGTGAGAAACGCTAAAATCACCACCCCCGGCACCGGAAGTGACAACCTGTTCGAAAAACCGCCCCTGCCGCTGGGCGTGCACAGGAGCTGCCCATGCGCCGATAACCATCAACACACACATCCCCGTAATTGTCAGATGCGCCCATCCGGATCGCCGTCTATCCATTTTATATCCTCCCGGTATCGATACCCCAACTTCAGATTCAAAAAAATATTCCTGCATCATCTTCCCGGATTTTTTTCCATATCAAGCAACCGGTGTCAGATTTTTCCAATCAAGCTCACATATCCCACATTGGATTCAAACGTTTCGCCCGTGTCTTCGTCCGTATAATCGACATATTCATATCCCACGGCTACCTTGAGAAACGTAAAAAGCTGATACCCCACCTCGGCAAAATATTTCTTGCGATGGTCTTCGACGGCATCTTCCACTTTTTTATCCTTATATCCGGTGAGCACATCCCATTTGGCGTTGATCCGGTATTTCGCGCCAAATACCCAGGTGGTCGTCCGGGTATCCGTCGTGTCCAGAGGCGGCACCCTGACTTTTTCGTTCTCCAGCCGATATGCCCCGAACAGGCTGAACCAGCGCCTCAGCTTGTAGTCGAGCCGCAGCGTCAGGTCGTCATTCGTTGTCTTTTCATCCGGCTTGGCCGGTGCGGTCGTTTTCGATTCTTCATATTCGTACTTGGCCGTAGCCAGCAGATTGGAAAAGATATCCCAGAACAGTTCCCCGCCATAGATGTTGCGGACGTTCTCCCGAGGGGCCCGTCTATCATCAGTTTTGCGATATTCGTATTTAAGCCGGGTTTTTACGACATCCAGCGGCTGACTGGTCCAGTGAATCGTATAGGTCTGTTCTTTTTCGGCCGTGCGATGATCAATCAGATCCACTTCCCGGGAGAATTTGGCGCTGATGTCCACATCGGCGTACCGGTTAAAAATACCCTGTACGCCGGCCATGGTCGTATCCGTCCGGCGGGTATAGTCGTCTTCAGCATTTTCATACAGAAACCGCTCTCCCTGCTCGCCGTAAACAGTCACTTCCCGGAGAGGGTGAAATTCGATCCGGCCCAGGGCATCGTGGGTTTTGGTGTCGTTGTCACTTTTGATATTATCGCTGAAATCCTCAAACTGATAAGCAAGCTGCAGATACGTATCGCCCACATACCGGAACGTGCCCACCGGCTGTTTGGCAGCGCCGATCACCCGGCTGACAGTGGTGTCCAGGGTCGAGGGCGTGTCATCATTTTCGTTATCGATCCTTTCGATTCCCAGAAGCCAGCTGGTTTTTTCCGGATGAATCCGCTTGTACGCGGCAAAGAGACTGCGTGTTTTCTGCCGGGGATCTTCCGCCTCCGGAATATCATCCTTTGTTTCCCGAAATCCGGCCGATACACTCTGATAAGATGTCAGGTCATAGGCCGCGGACAGGCCATATGACTCTTCGTTGGTGCCATGGTTCACACTGATATTCGGATCCAGATCGAATTCCAGGCTGGCACTTTTGAATGCAAACGGCTGGTCCAGATCAATCTGGTCAACAACGTTGTCCGATTGAAGATTCAGGTTGCCAAAAGTAAGAAAATCCCGTTCAACCCGCCAGTAGCGACCGTAAATCCGCAACGGATCGATGGGGTTGGTATCGATATCAACCACCATGGCGTCCGATTTCTGCCCGCCGGACAGTTCCGGGATCTCGCTGAGGGCCAGTTCGACGCGCATTTTATACCGCTCGGTAAACTTGAGGGCGAGATCGGTACCGTAAATCTGGCGCCGATGGTCCAGCGCGTCGCCCGTGTCACTGTCTTGCCACGGACCGTCGGCCAGATAGGTCACGCCCAGCTGGATCGAGTCCGTCGGCGCTATCGTGAGCCGGGTTCCCCAGGCCACACGCTTGTAGCGTCCGCCCGGAGAGTCGAACTGGTAGGTAACCACAATAAAGGTTGGATTGCCCCGAAAATCCTGTTCATCCACCGGGCGGTCAAACCGGATCTCGCCGTCATTATAATCGATCCGGTAGTCCCGCCCCCGGCCCAGGGACCGGCGCTGGATCACCCGGTTCGGATTCGATCGGTCACGAATTTCGATGGTGACGTTTTCACTGCCCTCGATGACCGGCGCTTCCTCCAGCCGGTACGGACCCGATGTCCCATCCCCACGAATCTCATCTGTTGTCGTTTCGCCTCTAAGGGCGCCCGCCATGACCGTGGCGCCGCCCCGGGCATATCCGGCGTGGAGCGTTATTCCCCGTATCTTTTCATCCAGGGCCGTAAAAACCGTATCCTGAAAAGCGCCGTCCTCATGGTCGCCCAGAATCATGAAATGCTTGTCTTTGTGAAGTTCAAACAGGATGGTAAAATCGTTTTCGTTCTGGTTGTCGGTAGCTTCTTCGTCGTAGTGACTCTTTAAGGTAAATGTATAGTCATGGTAAAGCTGGCCTTCTCCATACACCGACAGCTGCGACCGATTGGTATACCCTTCCGTCAATCCATCGTCGCTGTCTTCAAACAGATCTTCCGGCCCCTTCACTGATGTCAGGTTCTGCCGAAACACCCCCAGACCGATGATGGTGAAATCATGACCCGCTGGCGCATTCTGGTAGCGAAAGGCGACCGCCGGATACGGAAAAATAATTCCCAGGGTAAAAATAGCCAGAATCAGCAGGTATACCGTGTGCTGTAATCTTTTCCCATGCCCTTTATTCTGACCCCCGGACCTGTTCTGGTTCATGCCCAGCCCCATTTGATCGCCTCCTCGATGCCTTTTCACGGCCAACTCAATTGACATTCTGTTCAAAACTCATTGAATCCATATCGGACGAAATTCATTTTTTTTTGCATTTTCATAGCGACATGCAATTTATACGCCACACCCATTCCGGCTGCATCTATCAACTGACCAGCCCGAGTTGCGCCAATCGGGTAACAGCTTTGTTTTTCCGCATCAATCGGCTGATTGAGGCGGTTATCAACCCAGGTATTTTTATTACAACCGGTTAACACTGAGGACGGTCAACAGAAAGGAATGGTGCTGATCAGAATTCTACGTGAAAAAAACAATATAGTCGGGGCTTTTCACCTATAGGCTCAGGTGACACCCGCATCCGTTATCGTATCACGATCGCTTTCCAGCGTCTTTTTTCCGCGCCGGGCCATTCCATTTCCGTCAGCATTCCCAGTCAGTTTCAGATCCAGACAGTACCATTGGCGCTGGTAGACACAATGTATTACACACGGCCAAGGAAAAGTAAAACAATATATTACATACAATAACGTTTTATATGTAAAATTTTACATAAACCGACCAAATTCGCGCGAATTTTGGTTGGATTTTTCCGAATTCGTACCTGTCCGAACATTTTTTTCACGGAAACTGTATGGCAGGATGTAATAAAGATGGCGGAATTTCTAAACAGAAGGGATGGCAGCCTTTGAACATGCCCCCGCACTGATTTTCAGATCGGGTACCTGAAAGTCAACGATGGTTTGCCGCTGTCAGGCGGTTGCCATAAGGGGGCCACAATGTCCAAAAGCTGAATGCATCAACCGGGCGGCGTTTCACCCGCACGGGAAATCGCTTCTTCAGCCGCCTGCAATGCCGCCGGCAGCTGATCCGGACGGCTGCCGCCGGCCTGGGCCATGTCCGGCCGGCCGCCGCCGCGTCCGCCCACTGCGGCGGCTGCGGCCTTAACAATGTCGCCGGCGTGAAAACGACCGGTCAGGTCCCGGGTGATTTTGACAATCAACTGGGCCTTGCCGGATGTTTCACTGCCCAGCACAACAATACCGCTCTGGAGGCGGTCGGCCAGGTGATCGGCCAGATTGCGCAGTGCGGCCGGAGAATCTACCGATACGGTGCGCAGAATGACGTTGATGCCGGCAATCACGTCGACATCGTCCTGATCGCTGTCGCCGGCGGTACCGGCGGCCAGGCGGGCTTTTAGCTGCTCGATCTCCTTGAGGCCGGCCCGTTGATCTTTGAGCAGTTTTTCAACACGGTCGGCGGCGGTTTCCGGCGTTGTCCGCAGGCGGGCGGCGATTTCGCCAAGGACGCGTTCTGTCCGCTGCACCTGGTCCAGCGCGCCCCGGCCGGTGACCGCTTCAATTCGGCGGATACCGGCCGCCACACTCGATTCGGATACAATCTTAAGCAGGCCGATATCACCGGTGCGGGCCGTGTGGGTGCCGCCGCACAGTTCCCGGGAAAAATCGCCCAGGGAAACAACCCGTACCCGGTCACCGTATTTTTCCTCAAACAGCGCCGTGGCCCCGCTTTTAAAGGCGGTTTCGGCGTCCATCTCATCGGTCTGCATCTCCGCATTCTGCCGGATTCGCGCATTGACGCCAGCCTCAATGTCATCAAGATTTTCCCGGGACACCCTTGTCGGCTGCGTAAAATCAAACCGGAGACGATCGGCGGACACCAGGGATCCGGCCTGCTTGACGTGATCGCCCAAAACCCGCCGCAGTTCGGCATGCAGAATATGCGTCGCCGTATGGTTCCGGGCCGTATCGGCCCGCCGGCTCTCATCCACATGCAGCGCCACGGTCTGATCCTTTCGAATCGTCCCCGACACAACCGTTCCTTTATGAATTATCAATCCCGTGGGATCCTTGACTGTATCGGCAATGGTTATCTCCAGCTCGTCACCGGAGATTTTTCCGCAATCTCCAACCTGCCCACCCGACTCACCATAAAACGGCGTCCGGTCGGTGACAATTTCCACGCTCTGCCCGGCATCGGCGGCCGTGACTTCCCGGCCATCGGTCACCAGCGCCAGCACAGTGCCCTGATCGGTCAATGTTTCGTAGCCGGTAAATGCCGGGCGAATACCGGCGGCGGACAGTTTCCGGTAGGCCTCGCCGGTTTCGGTAAACCGGGATTTGCTGCGCGAACGCGAACGCTGGGCGGCCATTTCCGCGTCAAACCGGTCCATGTCCAGGGTCATCCCCTCATCGCGGACCACATCCCGGACGATGTCCACGGGGAAACCGTAGGTATCATACAGTTTGAAAATCAGATCGCCGGGCACCTCGCTGCCGCCCCGGGCCCGGATATCGGCCAGCTCGTCGTTGAGCAGGCGAAGGCCCTTGTCCAGGGTCTCGCCAAACCGTTTTTCCTCATTTTCAATCGTGGTCGTGATAAAGGCCGACGCGTCGGCCAGTTCGGGATAGGCCGGGCGCATGACATCAAACACCGTCCGGGCGGTGACATGCAGAAACGGGTCGATCAGGCCGATATTGCGCCCGTACCGGATGGCCCGCCGCATGATCCGGCGCAGGACATATCCCCGGCCCTCATTGGACGGCAGAATACCGTCGCCAATCAGAAAAGCCGCCGCGCGGCTGTGGTCGGCAATCACCTTCATGGCCACATCGGTTTCATGGGACCGGCCGAATGCTTTTTCCGACAACGCCTCGGTTTTACGGATAATCGGCATGATCAGGTCGGTATCAAAATTCGTATCCACATTCTGCATGACGGCGGCCATCCGCTCGAGCCCCAGCCCCGTGTCAATACTCGGTCTCGGCAGCGGGGTCATGGTGCCGCTTTCATCCCGGTTGAACTGCATGAAAACCAAGTTCCATATTTCGAGAAACCGGTCGCACTCGCAGCCCAGCCGGCACTCCGGCCGGCCGCAGCCCATGGCCTCGCCCCGGTCCAGGTGGATTTCCGAACAGGGGCCGCAGGGGCCGGTATCCCCCATCGACCAGAAGTTGTCCGCTTCGCCGAAACGGACGATCCGGTCGGCGGATACGCCGATATTTTTTTCCCACAATTCGTGGGCTTCGTCGTCATCAAGGTAAATCGATACCCAGAGTTTGTCCACCGGCAGGCCATAGCCGTTGGTCAGCAGGTCCCAGGCAAACTCGGTGGCCTTTTCCTTGAAATAATCCCCAAAGGAAAAATTGCCCAGCATCTCGAAAAAGGTATGGTGCCGGGCCGTGTAACCCACGTTTTCCAGGTCGTTATGCTTGCCGCCGGCCCGGACGCATTTCTGAGACGTCGTCGCCCGGCGGTACGGCCGTTTTTCCTCGCCGAGAAAGGTCCGTTTGAACTGCACCATTCCGGCGTTGGTAAACAGAAGCGTGGGATCATCCTGCGGGACCAGGGATGCGCTGCGCACGATCTGGTGGTGATGTTTGGCGAAATAATCGAGAAATACCTGACGCACTTCGTTTCCGGTCATTTTGGCTCCAGAAGGGTTCCCGCATCGACACATGGCATGGATCGGGAATCGTTGTTTTCAGGGATCGGCCCGGCGGGGCGTTTCCCTGCGGATTTTATGTCTAAAAAACTGCGCACTATCGGGCACCCGTGCCGGCCGCGGCCGGCGGGCAGTCACCCGGCGTCGGGGGCCGGTTCTTTTTCCTCTTCCTCGCTGCCATCATCCATGCCCAGCGCGGCCTTGACCTTGCTGGATATGGCCGCAAAGATATCTTCGTTGTCTTCGAGAAATTTCTTGGCGTTTGCCCGCCCCTGGCCGATCCGTTCTTTTTCATAGGAATACCACGACCCGCTCTTGTCGATGACCTCGGTGGTCACGCCCAGATCCAGCAAATCCCCTGTCCGCGATATGCCTTCGCCGTACATGATATCAAACTCGGCATCCTGAAACGGCGGCGCCATTTTATTTTTCACGACCCGCACCCGGGTCCGGTTGCCGATCACTTCCTGGCCGTCCTTGATGGCGCCGATGCGGCGGATATCGAGGCGGATCGACGAATAAAACTTGAGTGCGTTGCCGCCGGTGGTGGTTTCGGGGTTGCCGAACATGACGCCGATTTTCATCCGGATCTGATTGATAAAGATGACAGTCGTCATGGTTTTGCCGATGCTCCCCGTCAGTTTCCGCAGGGCCTGGGACATCAACCGGGCCTGAAGCCCCATGTGGGAATCGCCCATATCCCCTTCGATTTCCGCCCGGGGGACCAGCGCGGCCACGGAATCGATGACGATCAGATCGATGGCCCCGCTGCGGACCAGCATATCGGTAATCTCCAGCGCCTGCTCACCAGTATCGGGCTGGGAGACGAGGAGTTCATCACAGTTCACCCCGAGTTTCCGGGCATAGCTGGTATCCAGGGCATGCTCCGCGTCGATAAAGGCAACAATGCCGCCCTGCCGCTGGGCCTCGGCCACTGCATGCAGGGTCAGGGTCGTCTTGCCCGAGGATTCGGGGCCGTACACTTCAATCACCCGTCCCCGCGGGAGCCCTCCGATACCCAACGCCTTGTCCAGAGACAGAGATCCGGTGGCAATCACCGGCACCTTCACAATCGGCTGGCTGCCCAGCTTCATAATGGCACCCTTGCCGAACTGGCGTTCGATCTGACTCATGGCGGATTCCACCGCTCGCTCTTTATTCATGGTTTTACTCACCGCATCCCCCTTATGATTGTTGTTTCAATTTTTCGACAGTTCATCCCAGACCGACACTGTACAGTTTCGTGTAAACGGCGCCGCCGGGCGTAAGATCGCTCTTAAAAACATGGATAGCATCGACGGTCAAGGGGACCGCCGGCACTTTCTGCAGCCGCTTCATGGCAATGGCCAGCCGACGACTGTCGACGCGTCCCCTGATCCGGCCGATCGTCAGATGCGGTTTAAACTGCCCGGTGTCCGCCGTGGCCAGTCCGCCCTCACGAGACAGAAGATCCGCCAGAACGTTTCTCAAACCCGCCAGTGGCCCGGTGTCACCGGAGAGACCGGCCCAGATCACCCGGGGCCGCCCGGCGCCGGGGAAAACGCCCACGCCCCCCGCCGACAAATGCATCTTCGAGTACGGCCGCGCGGCGTCTTTTACCGCCCGGAAAACACCCCCCAGCGCACCGGGTGACAGGTTTCCCAGGAAAGCCAGGGTCAGATGAATGTTATCCGGCTTGACCCAGCGGACACGGAATCCCCCGGACGCCAGATCATTCTGCATGGCCGCCAGCGCATGCCGAACGGCCGGCGCCGGATCGACAGCGATAAACGTGCGGACCTTTTTCGCCTGTTTGTCACCGGGTGCGTGCGGCGTCAATCCCGTTCTCCGGGCGCTCCCGGCAGGGTCATCTGGGGTTCACCAAGCAAAAAATGTCCGGACTGGATATCCGTCTTGAGCCGATCGGCGATTTCCCGGGCTTTAACCATGCTTGACAGGGGAACGGTCTGAACTTTCCGACCCTCAACATCAATCTGACCGCTCTTCAACTCCGCATAGCTGACTTCTCCCAGCGAGCGGGCGATGCCGTTGGGATAATCATGCCCGTAATCGATCACCTGGGTAAAAATATCCGCGTCGGAAATACCGGTAGCCGCCGCGATATCTTCATTCAGCAGGGGGATTGGAACGCCCACGCCGACCGCCAGAGAGCACCCATACCCCTGGATGCTGACACCTTTCAGCCAGCGGGCATCCATCTGCTTCAGGTCCCCCATCACAAACAGCGTTCCGGCCGGTTTCCGGGGAACCCCCCGATCCGTCCGGGGCACATCTGGATTGTGCTGGGTGCCCGGCCAGGTGACGTACCCCGTGCCGCCGCCAAGAAATATCCGGGTTCCCAGACCGATGGTCCGGTAAAGCGGATCGTTCATCAGGGGGCTGAGTTGACCGGCAGAACAATAATTGGCATTTCTCAATTCGGGCTTGAGGGTACCCATATATGTGTAAACCGTCTTTTTCGTCCGGTTCACGGCGCAATTATAATTCTGATATCCGTTTCTGGGGTTACACAAGGTGGCAAAGGGCAGATCCGCCACCGTTACATCTTTTTCCATTTCCCGGCCGGGGTAGCAGTCGGTCCCGTACCCCGTCGCCTTTAAGTGAACGGTGCGCCCGGCCACCAGGTCCCCGATGACATGTCCGCCGCCGTAGTTGAACTCTCCGGGATAAACTTTGTTGAGCGGGTCATCGCCGCACGGTTCGGTGGCGCCGATATAGCAGTCCACGGCCGCAATCCCCCCGTAGGCCGGCACATTGTTCAGCCAGACTTCGGCGGCCTTGACGCCCGGCGTGGCATGACCGAAATTGATAAACGCTCCCGACGAGCACATGGGCGCAAACGTTCCCGTTGTGACCACATCGACCCGGCGGGCCGCCTCGACCGGCCCTTCGGATTCAACGACATCGATAATTTCCTCCGCCGTCATGACAACCACTTCGCCCCGGCGAATCTTCGCATTGATGTCAGCAAAGGTTTTATTGATCTTATATTTTTTCATTCTTATTCAGGCCCGTGCCGTTTATTAATTATGATCAAAAGACAGATAATTGTCAGGGAATCCATGTAACACATACCGAAGAAACGCATTTTTTTAAAACAGCGCCCTACCGTTCAACATATCGAATATTATTGAAGTGCTCAGTGCTCAACAGATTGGGCGCAACGCGCGCTGAACTTGGCGTCATTCCGGTCTCCGTCACATGGCCGGCCGGATTCTCAAAATTTGGTCATCCGGGCCGCCTGTATCTTTGACGTGATATTGTTTTTAATCCAGGAGGCATCCCACCACTCCACTGGATTGACGAAGGTATTGTGGACGATCATGCTTAAATGCAGATGGTCCCCGCCGGCCAGCCCGGTTTTTCCGGTCAGTCCGATGGGTGCGTTTTTTTCAACCATCTGGCCGACCTGGGCGTCAATCCGGCTCAAATGGGCATACAGACTGAACAGCCCGAAGCCGTGATCGATAATGACCGCCTGCCCGTAAATCCCCAGCCGGTCAGCAAAAACCACTTTACCGCCGTTGGCGGCCATCACTTTGTCGTGGCTGTACGCGGCCAGGTCGATGCCCAGATGCGTTTCTTCGTCGATCTCCTTCCCTTTATAATAATACGTCCGGTGATCGGCAAAACCGGCCATCCGTTTGGCATTTGCCAGCCGCCGGAAAACGCCTTTCCACAAAATGGCCGGCTCGGTATGGGACGTGACCGTCATGATCCGGGCGGCGTTTTTCTGCCGCAGCGTTTTGTTAATAAATAGAAATTTGTCCAGCAGCGGATTGCCGGCCGCTTTGTCGCCCGGCGTATATTCGGGAACATCAAATTCGGGCATCTTGGTTTCCAGAAAACGATCGCTGATATTTATTTTATCTTTTCGAAAACGCTTCTTTTTCAAATATTTCGGGAAACCGGCTCGGGTGGTGTTACCCGCCGCATCCACCGCTTTGATAAAAATCTGCGTGGCCGTATCCTGGGAAAAGGCCAGGGCGAAAAAAGTGGCGTAGACCGTATCTTTTTCCACCAGCCCGGTATACCCCGGAAAAAACCGATCGCCGACCTGAACGCCGCTGACCGGACATTTCTCGGACAATTCATAGATAACCAGTCCGCTGCCGCCCTGGTTGATATTGTGCGCCCGGGTGATCACCGTCACCACCGGCGGTTTAAAGTCGATGCTTATTTTTTTTTCGATGGTGGTTTTGTTGCCATGCAGCCAGCCCCGCCAGGATAAATCCCGAACCACAATCCGAAGAATGGCCGGCCCTTCGGATAAACCCAGCTTTTTGGGTTCAATCTTTGTTGTCAGCGTCACATTTTGTTTCCCCCCGCCCAGGAAAAGCCCGCCCTGGTTAAAATGCTCTTCAAGCAGATCAATTTCCCTGCCATTTTCGCTGAGCGCAATACGGACGTTTCGCACGCCGCTTTTTTGATCGCTGATCTTAACTTTCAACTCTTTTAAGATTCCCAGATACGGTGAAGTGAGGTTCAGGGTCACGGCCGGCTTTTCTCCCTCCAGACGCGTCACCAGCATAAAAAGAATCGGGAGCAGAAACAGAACGGCTAAAAAAGCCAACAACCGCTTTTTATAGCTCTTTTTTTGTGAATAAGCGTACACGGATATCCTCATTTATACATATTGGATCTGACCGAAACAAGGTCATCATCAGACCACCGGTTGAGATGGTCGCGAATATCTTTCCATTCGGGCAGCCTCAATCGCCCGTAAAACAAGCAGATAACAAGTATCCTCCCCGTAATCAAGGGGTCTTTCGATATTTTCACAGCTTGACATTTCAGCTGAGACCATATAAATTTGTCTTCAGACATTGCAAAAACTGTACCGAAAGAGAAAAAATGACCTTTCACCCGATTTATATTGATACCATTGCCATCGGCCAGGGCCATCCACTGGTGTTTATCATGGGCCCCTGTGTCATTGAAAATGCCGACATTACCTTTCAAACAGCCCGGTTCCTGCGCGATCTGACCCGGAAACTCGACATCCCCTTTATATTCAAGGCATCCTTTGACAAGGCCAACCGGACGTCCATCCACTCTTTCCGCGGCCCCGGCATGGAAAAAGGGCTGGAAATTCTATCCGAAGTCAAACATCGGCTGGGCGTCCCGGTCATTTCGGATATTCACGTTGCCGAGCAGGCCGCCGTTGCGGCCGAAGTACTTGATATTATCCAGGTACCCGCTTTCTTATGTCGTCAGACGGACTTCCTTCTGGCCGCGGCCCGAATGAAAAAGCCGCTGAATATTAAAAAGGGCCAGTTTCTATCCCCCTGGGATGTCGCTAATATTACAGAAAAAATTTATTCCACCGGCAACCGGCAGGTGACGGTGACAGAACGCGGATCCAGTTTCGGATATAACAATCTGGTTGTTGATTTTCGGGGAATTCAGATCATTCGGGATACGGGCGTTCCCGTTATTTTTGATGCCACCCACAGCGTCCAGCTCCCCGGAGGAAGCGGCGACCGCTCCGGCGGTCAGCGCGAATACGCCCCGCTGCTGGCCCGGGCCGCCGTTGCGGCAGGGGCGGACGGCATTTTCATGGAAGTACACCCCGATCCGGATCAGGCCCTCTGCGACGGCCCGAATTCATTGCCGCTCACCGCCCTGGAACCGCTTTTAAAAGAGCTGGTGGCCATCCGGCGGGCAATCGGGCAGCTCGGATGAATTTTCTCACCGCCGGTGCCGAAGCGGCATTAAAACGAATTCGCCTGCTCATTCTCGATGTGGATGGGGTTTTAACCGACGGGAGTATTATTTACCACGACGATGGCAGTGAAACAAAAGTTTTTAATGTCAAAGACGGATTTGGCCTGAAGTTGCTGCAGATGGCCGATATAAAGATATGCATCGCCACCGGCCGCATGGGCGATGCGCTGCGGCATCGATGTGAAAATTTAGGGATCCGGCTGGTTTATGACGGGCTGCGGCATAAAGCGGATATTTTAGACGCCCTGGTGGCTGAAACGGGAATCGCCGCCAGCGACATGGCCTTCATCGGCGATGATCTGCCTGACCTGTCCCTGATGGCCCGGGTCGCCCTGCCCATCGCCGTTGCGGATGCCCACGAAGACGTCCGGCAGGCGGCCGGCGCGGTTACCCGCCTGAACGGAGGCCGGGGCGCGGTTCGTGAAGTTTGTGACGCGATTTTAAAAGCCCGGCATCTGTGGGAACCGATGATTGGCCAGATAAAGCACCGTCGGTTTATTGACTGAAGAGATCGGCTGCCCGGCCATTTCAAATTTTAACGGGAGCGTTTGAAATCGAAAACATATCCTATGAAACTGAAGAGTCGAACCATTATTCTGTTTGTTTCCGTCGGGATGATTGTTGGTATTCTGGCGATGACGGCGCTGTTGATGCGCCATCGCCAGCCACCGCCTCCACCACCGCCGGCCCCGCATCAAAATACGCCGGATTCGGAGACATCCATGAATCGATTGTACCAGGTGTCCACCCGCGAAGGTCGAACGGAATGGAAACTGGAAGCCGCGTCGGCGGAAATGGTCAAAAATAAAAAAATGGCCCGGCTGAAAGATGTTTCCGTCATATTTTTTTTAAAAGATGGCGGCGAAGTCAAGCTGACGGCCGACCGGGGAACGATCCAGACCGACACAAAAGATATTGAGGTATCTGGAAATGTCGTTATAATTAACAAGAATTATAAAATGATTACCGACGCATTAAGATACGAGGACCGGAGCCGTACGTTGACATCACCGACGCCGCTGGCTATTACAGACAGATCATCGACTTTGATGGCCGACTCCATGATTTACAATTTAACCAAAAACCAGTCCCTTTTTAAGGGCAACGTCATGGGTATCTTCAGTGGAGACAAAAAATTATTATTCTAGTTTAGGGGGGCTGCTTGTCGTGATCCTGGCAACAGCCGGTTTAATCAGCGGCGGCTTTTGGATTCAGGCCGCCGGGGCAGATGAAAATCCGTTGTATTCGAACATCCATTCCGAAAAGGATAAAATACAGATCAAATCGGATACACTGGTAGCCAACAGCACGAAAAACACCGCCGAGTTCAAGGGACATGTCCGGGCGGTTCAGGGAGATACGGTGATTACCTGTCAACGCTTGAAACTCTTTTTTAAAAAAGGCTCGCTGGTTGAGGGACAATCGAGTCCGGGCGACAATTCCATTGAACGGATTATTGCGATGGAAAGCGTCAAGATCCGGATGGATAACCGCGTTGCCTTTGCCAAACGGGCCGAATACAGGCTGGCGGATAAAAAAATCATTCTCACCGGCACCCCGGCCAAGGTATCCAGCGGCAATACTTTTATTACCGGGAATAAAATCGTCATGTGGACGGATGGCCAGATTCACGTGGAGCGCAACGAGGGAGAGCAGGTGGAAGCCATCATTTATCCGGACAAAGGGCTTAAGAAACAGTAGTTTTCCAAAAAACGTTCACATGACAACATTAGGATAGACAACGGTGCACCGGCTCGCATTAAAAAACCTTCAGAAAACCTATGGCGGACGCCGCGTGGTCGATTCCGTCAACATGGATATAGAGAGCGGACGCGTTGTGGGCCTTCTGGGGCCCAACGGCGCCGGGAAAACAACAACGTTCTACATGAGCATCGGCATGATTCGGCCCGATAGCGGCCAGGTTTTTTTCGATGACGTGGATATAACCGATAACCCCATGTACCAGCGGGCCCGCAAAGGGGTCGGCTATCTGCCCCAGGAAACATCCATTTTTCGAAAACTCACTGTCCGCCAGAACCTGCTGGCCATTCTTGAAACCATGCCGCTGTCCGGTGCCGATCAGAAAAAGAGAGCCGATCAGCTGCTTGAAGAGCTGGGTATCAAACATCTGGGAAGCCAGAAAGCCGCCGTGCTGTCCGGCGGTGAAAAACGCCGGCTGGAAATTTCACGGGCCCTGGTCACGAATCCGGCCTTCATGCTGCTGGATGAGCCCTTTGCCGGGATTGATCCGCTGGCTGTCATCGACATTAAAAAAATCATCGGACATTTGAAAGATCGTGGCATCGGTACCCTGATATCAGACCACAACGTCAGGGAAACCTTGACGGTTTGCGACAAGGCTTACATCTTAAGTGATGGAAAAGTCATCGAATCCGGATCTCCGGAAAAGATCGCCGCCAGCGAAACCGCCAGACGTATCTATTTAGGGGACGAATTTCGGTTATCATAAAATGGCTCTTGAACTCAGACAACAACTCAAACTGACCCAGCAGCTGGTGATGACGCCCCAGCTTCAGATGGCGATTAAACTTCTGCAGTTATCCCGCCTGGAGCTGATGGAAACAATTCAGCAGGAACTGCAGGAGAATCCGGTACTCGAAGAAGCTGTTGAGGAAGAAATACAACCGGTTAAGAAAGAATCCGAGACCGCTGAAACAAAAGGCCCGGATGAAGTCGAGTTTGACGGCAATATCCCCGACGACGTCGACTGGCGTAATTTTATCGATGAATACAACACCCCCGGCCGGACCAGTTATGAAATCGAGCGGCGGGAGCATACTGAATTTGACCGTTTTCTGGTTAAAAAACAATCCCTGCAGGACCACCTGCTCTGGCAGCTGATGATGACCGGCCCCAGTGACCTGGAAAAAGAAATCGGCAGTCTGATTGTGGGAAACCTGACTGCCGATGGGTATCTGGATGTCTCCGTGGATGAAATTGCCGGGCTGGTCACCACGTCACCGGAAACCGTCGAGCAGGTGCTCGGCTTAATGCAGCGGTTCGATCCACTGGGCATATGCGCCCGCAATCTGCCGGAATCGCTTCTGATCCAGGCCAGACACCTGGGGCTGGAAAACAGCCTGGTGGAAGATATTATTTCGCACCACCTGACAAATCTCGAAAACCGGAACATCACCGCCATCTGCCGGGCGCTCGGCGCCGATCGCCAGCAGGTACTGCAGGCCGTTAAGATCATCCAGGGGCTGGAACCCAAACCGGGGCGGCTATATTCAGATGAACCGCCGCGACACATCACGCCCGATGTGCATGTTTATAAATACGACGACGAATTCGTCATCCTGCTCAACGATAACGGCCTGCCCCGATTGAGGATCAATGCGCTTTATCGCAGATGTCTCACGGGAGCCGACCAGGTATCAGGCAAGGAAAAAGAGTATATCCGCGAAAAACTTCGCTCGGCCACCTGGCTCATCCGAAGCGTTTACCAGCGGAAAAAAACCATTTACCGGGTCATGGAAAGCATTCTGCGTTTTCAGCGGGATTTTTTCGAAAAGGGCGTCGGCCACCTAAAACCGATGGTATTGCGGGATGTGGCCGAAGATATTGAGATGCATGAATCAACAATCAGCCGCGTCACAACCAACAAATACGCATACACGCCCCAGGGCATTTTCGAGTTGAAGTATTTTTTCAACAGTCCCATCAATCGATTTCATGGCGAGGCGATTGCTTCGGCCAGCGTCAAAGATAAAATCAAACATATTATTGAATCGGAAAACCCGAAAAAACCATACAGCGACAAGAAAATCTGCGAAATCTTAGAAAATGACAACATCAATATTGCCAGACGGACAGTTGCAAAATACCGGGAACTGCTTAATATTTTACCATCGAGCAAACGCAAACAGCTTTGTTGATCCATCATGCGCCTGCATGAATGACCGATTCCAATCCTCCGACGCGCATCGGTTAAAACCTCATTGCGCAGAAAGGCCCGGCGTATTTCGATATTTTCCCAGACCACCCGATACAGTCAACTGGCAACCCAGGAACAAAAACACTGTCTCACCCCCGTTAGGCGCACCCTTAAACTGTTTCTTTAATAAAAAGGAGGCCTGCATGCAAACATCTGTTACTTTTAAAAAAATCGAACCATCAGACCATCTGTCGAATTACGTCAGCTCGAAACTGGATCGATTCGATAAATATCTGGACAATCCGGCCAGTGCCAATGTCGTTCTTTCCGTGGAAAAATTTCGTCACACGGCAGAGATTAACATTATCGGTGACCGTTTAAATATAATGGGTAAGGAAGAAACCGAGGATATGTACTCTTCCATCGATAAAGTGATGGACAAATTAGATATTCAGATCAAGAAAAACAGGGAAAAGGTCCGTGACCATAAAGGCCAGCGACGGGGAAAAATACAGGCGCTCACCGAAGAAGCCCCGGCGGCACCCGAAACCGCCCAGCGCATCGTCGTCCAGTCCATCGAATACAAGCCCATGGACATCGAAGAGGCGATCATGCAGTTAGAATTAATCAAAGATAATTTCCTCGTCTTTACGGATGCCCGCAGCGAAACGGTTAATGTATTATACCGGCGCAAAAACGGAGACTTTGGACTGATTCAACCCAACAGGTAGTTTCCCCATGAAACTGTTAGACATGCTGAAAAAAGAAGCCATTGTCACCGATTTGAAAGCAACGGACAAGATGGGGGTGATCGAGGAATTAATCACCCCCATTGCGCAGCTGACGCATACGGATCAAAACACCCTGGTAGAGGGCATCATGAGCCGCGAACGGCTGGGAAGCACGGGTATCGGCAATGGCATCGGTATTCCCCACGGCAAACTGAAAGGCCTGCCTTCCCTTGTGATGGGGGTTGGCTTGAGCCGCAAAGGCGTCGATTTCGAATCCATTGACGGCAAACGGACGTACATTTTCTTTCTCCTCCTGGCGCCCGAAGAGGCCGCCGGCCTGCACCTCAAGCTCCTGGCCCGGATTTCCCGGCTGTTAAAAAACGACCTGTTCCGTCAGGCGTTGATAAACGCCCGGAATGCCGATGAAGTATACACGGTTATCCAGTCCAGCGATGAGGATTTTTAACCGGTGCCCTCGCCTTCCGAATCACTGCAGTTCATTATCATCACCGGCCATGCCGGTTCCGGGAAGAGCACCGCACTCGCGGCCCTGGAAGACACCGGTTTCTATTGTGTGGACAATATGCCGATGGCCCTTTTACCTAAATTTACAGAACTGATTACAAGCAGGGGATTGACGGCCAAGGGCTACGCGTTTGTCATGGATTCACGGGAAAAAAATTTCCTCAATTCATACCAGAATATTATCCGCAATCTGAAAACACAGGGGTTTGCGTTCACCCTGCTTTTCCTTTGCGCAGACACCGAAACCCTGATGCAGCGTTACAGTCAAACCCGGCGGCACCATCCGTTTCACGACGGGACCAACCTTCTGGCGAGTATCGAGGCAGACAAAAAACAATTGCGCCACCTGGAAAATGAAGCGGACCGGATTATCGACACCAGTCGATATACGGTGCACGACCTGAAAAGCGTTATCCAGCAGATTGCCCGGGCCCACAACATTGACATTCCCATGCGTATCCATATTATGTCATTTGGTTTCATGCATGGCATCCCCCATGATGCCGACCATATTATGGATGTCCGCTTTTTAAAGAACCCCTATTTTGATCCGGTGCTCAGGCCCCTGACCGGCACGGCCGAGCAGGTGAAATCATTCGTCCTGCAAGACGCCCAGACCAGCCGATTTATGGCCCGCTATCTGGATTTGCTTGACTATCTGATGCCATTATATAAAAAAGAAGGAAAGGCGTACCTGACGATTGCCATTGGATGTACCGGCGGCCACCACCGGTCAGTGGTCATTGCGCAGGAAGTATACACGCATATTGCCCGTCCGGATCGCGAAGTCGTGGTCACGCATCGGGATATTAACCGTAATTAAAAAATCATATCAACCACTATTGAAAGATTGAAAATGATTGGTATATTACTTGTCACCCATGAACAGATCGGCTCGGTACTGATCGATGCCGCCGGATTTATTATCGGCGCCAGGCCTGAATCCGTGATGGCGATATCCATTGATTTAAAGGATGATGTCCAGAAGCTGCATGATAAAATCAGTGCGGGAATCAAATCAGTATACCACCCCCGGGGGGTCTTAATTTTAACCGACATGTTCGGCGGGACGCCTTCGAACCTGAGCTACTCGTTTCTGGAAGAGGACCGGGTGGAGGTGCTGACCGGCGTCAACCTCCCCATCCTGATTAAGGCAATCGATACCCGGGAGGGTAAAAACCTGACGGAGATGGTCCAGGCACTTGAAGAATACGGGAAGAAAAGTATCGCGATGGCGTCACGGATTTTAAAGGGAAACAAGCGAGAGTCGTGCTGACGGGCTGCCCCCCTGTCATTGGTCACAATTGCTCCGGGCACTGACGAAAAAAACCGTCCCGGCATCGAAACAGATCCAAATTTTACCCACATAAGGAGAAATCATGAGCGTAAAAATCGGTATAAACGGGTTCGGCCGTATCGGCCGTATGGTATTCAGGGCCGCCCTGGCCCACCCCGAGGTGGACGTTGTCGGCATCAACGATCTGACGGATATTAAAACCATGGCCCATCTGCTCAAGTACGACTCGGTTCACGGTCGTCTGGCGCACACGGTGGAAACGGGAGACAACGCCATTATTGTCGATGGCCGGGCCATTCCCTACACAACAATTTCCGACCCGGCCAAATTAAACTGGCAGGATAACGGAGTCGATGTCGTGGCTGAATGCACCGGTATTTTCAGGGACCGGGAAGGTGCCGCCAAGCATCTGGCGGCCGGCGCGCGTAAAGTCGTCATTTCAGCGCCGGCCAAGGAGCCGGACATCACCATTGTCATGGGCGTCAATTCAAGCCAATACGACCCCAAAACCCATCATATCATTTCCAACGCCTCCTGTACCACCAATTGTCTGGCCCCCGTGGCCAAGGTCCTGCTGGAAAATTTTGGTATCAGACAGGGGTTGATGACAACCGTGCATGCATACACCGGTGGCCAGCGCCTGGTCGATTTTCCCCACAAAGACCTGCGCCGGGCCCGGGCGGCCGCCATGTCGATGATCCCGACAACCACCGGCGCCGCAAAAGCCGTCGCCCTGGTGCTGCCCGAGCTTTCCGGCAAGCTCAACGGTCTGGCGATCCGCGTCCCCACGCCCAATGTGTCCATCGTGGATCTGGTCGTCAACATTGAGAAAAAAGGCGTAACGGTTTCAGACGTGAACAACGCCCTGAAAGAAGCGGCCGAAGGCCCCTTGAAAGGGCTCCTGGGATACAGCGAAGAGCCCCTGGTCTCCATCGACTACAATGGCGTAACCATTTCTTCAAACGTGGATTCGCTCAGTACCTACGTCATCGATGACATGGTCAAGGTCATGTCCTGGTATGACAACGAAACCGGATATTCCAACCGCCTGCTGGATCTGGCAGCCATGGTCGGACAATCCTGATTGACATAGTGTATTGATTTTACATAATTATTTTTATCGCAAAAAACACTGATCAGATCAGACAGAGGTGGCTATGTCTCTCCGAAAACCGATGATTGCCGGAAACTGGAAAATGTTTAAAACCCAGACCGAGGCGGCCGAAACCGCCCGCCGGCTTGTTTCCCTGGTAAAGGATACCCGGGACGTGGATGTGATGGTGGCGCCGGCATTTACCGCTCTTGCCGGCGTGGCCGCCGAAATCAGTGGCACCCCGGTGACCCTGGGCGCCCAGAACCTGTTCTGGGAAACCGAAGGGGCATTTACCGGTGAGATTTCCCCGGCAATGCTGGTGGCCGTTGGCTGCCGATATGTCATTATCGGCCATTCCGAGCGGCGTCAGTATTTTGGTGAAACCGATACCGGTGTGAACAGAAAAACAGCTGCGGCCATCGATGCCGGCCTTGTTCCCGTGCTCTGCATTGGCGAAACCGCCAGTGAACGTGAAGATGACAAAACGCTGCCGGTCCTGCAGCGGCAGCTGAAAAAAGGGCTGGACGGCTTTACCGCCGAAGCGCTGGCTTCGCTGGTTATTGCCTATGAGCCGGTGTGGGCCATCGGTACGGGAAAAGCCGCGACGGCCGATATCGCCCAGAGCGTCCATGCGGCCATTCGACAATGGATTGAAACAAATTTTGGAAATTCACTTGCCAAGTCCATTCGAATCCTGTATGGGGGGAGCGTTAAACCGAATAACGTCAAGGAGCTGATGAGCCAGCCGGATATAGACGGCGCGCTGGTCGGGGGGGCCAGTCTTGACGCGGAAACATTCAGCCAACTGATTTGCTATAAATAAAAAACCGGAAAAATTATGTCGATTCTTTTAATTATTCTCCACGTTGTTGTCAGTATCGCACTGATTATGATCGTTCTTCTGCAGACCGGCAAGGGCGCCGATATGGGCGCCGCATTCGGGGGCGGCGGCAGCCAGACCCTGTTTGGTTCCACGGGCGCATCCACCTTCCTGGGCAAGGCCACGACAGCGGCAGCCGTTGTATTTATGGCCACATCGCTGGCGCTGGCGTATGTATCCAGCCACCAGACGACCAGTTCCGTCATGACCGGCGTCGAGACGCCCGCTGCGCAAACCTCATCGGCAACACCGGAAAAATCCGCAGACAAAGCCACTCCGCCGAGCACGAGCACATCGGAAGGAACCCAGAAAGACAAATAATCGTTTTCCCAATATGCCGAAGTGGTGGAACTTGGTAGACACGCTATCTTGAGGGGGTAGTGGGCTACGCCCGTGCCGGTTCAATTCCGGCCTTCGGCACCATTAAAGAATAAAGCCCTTGCAGATGTCATCCATTTTCCGCAAGGGCTTTATTCTTTGCCGTCAACATCATTTTTTCGATAAACGGCCGGGCCGTTTCCTGAACAAATTACCTCCGGTGCCGATTCCCGGCGGGTAGGCATTGGACAACCTAGTTTTTTCCCTGCATTCACCGGCCGCGCCACGGAGACCGACCATGATAGTGGATTCCTTTTATATGCTGCTGCCGCTGATCCTGCTCGTTCTGGGCGGTTTTGCCTTCTCCCGCCTGTTCGCCCTCAACGAGGAGACGCTGGTGCGGTCCGTAACCGACTTCTTCATGCCGATGCTCGTTTTTCACGCCCTGATCACCTCCAGGATTAACCTCGTCCAGACCCTGAAAATGGGCGCGGCCGTCAGTATTGTCGTGCTGACCCTTCTGCTTCTTTCGGCACTTTACTGCCGGTGGTTCCGGCTGGACTTCCGGACTTTTACCCTTCCCATTATTTTTATGAATTCCGGTTTTCTCGGCATCCCCCTGATGGAACTGTGGGGCGGGGTAACCGCCATGAACCTGATCATCATTTACGATCAGGTGCAGACCTTATACATCTTCACCATCGGCATCCTCGTCGTCAGCGCGGGTTTTACGTTTAAAGGGCTGGCCGAAATGGTCAAATCCCCCCTGCTCTGGGCTGTTGTCATCGGGTTTGCCGGCCGGTCGGCCGGTGTCCACCTGCCGTCTACCTGGCTGCGGGCCATTGAATATTGCGGGGCCAGTGCGCCAGCCCTGGCCACTTTTGCCCTGGGATGCTCACTCAACAAACACGGCCTGCGCCCCGACCCGCACCTCATCGCCGGGCTGATCCTCCGGTTTGTCTTTGGATTTGCGGCCGGGTGGGCAGCCGTTTCCATCCTCGGCATCGACGGCACGGCCCGCGCCGTCATCCTGATCGCCTCCTGCCTGCCCTCGGCTGTCTTCTCGGTGGTGCTGCCCCTGCGCTACGGCATCGATTCCCGCTTTGCCGCCGGCATGGTTCTGCTCTCGACCATCCTCAGCATTTTTACCATACCGATTGCCATTTACCTGGGCACCATCGGATAACTTGTTTTTTGGGCCACCGCGCTGTAAAGAGGGTATTCATCTGAAAAACCGGCGGCAACCTATTAATTCGAAGAGAGACAATCGAATGAAACTCAATGAAATTCGCGCCAATATTGATAAAATTGACCGGGAACTGCTGGTCCTGCTGCAGGAACGGATGGGCCTGGCCCTGCGCACCAAAAAATTCAAAACCTCGGTCACCGACACCCGGCGGGAACAGGACATTCTGGCCCGGATCGACCGCATGAGCCGCGACCTGGTGGAACGGACATTTACCCGGCAGCTGATGCAGACCATTATAGAAGAAAGCAAGCGGCTCCAGGGAAAAGACCGTCCCCTGGTGGCCTTTCAAGGCGAGCATGGCGCCTTCAGCGAGATGGCGGCCCGCCGTCTGGTGCCGGACGGCGCCTACCTCCCCTGCCCCGAATTTACCGATGTGTTCCGGGAAGTCGAAACCGGCAACCTGGACATCGGCGTGGTGCCGGTGGAGAACTCCCTGGAAGGGGCGGTGACCCCGGTCAACGATCTGCTGACAAAGACACCCCTGCACGTTACCGGCGAGGCGATTATTACCGTCAACCACTGTCTGCTGGCACCGGCATCCACGCGTATGGAAGATATTCGCGTGGTCTATTCCCATCCCCAGGCACTGGCCCAATGCCGCCATTTTCTGGCACGCCACCAGATGGAACCGTATCCGTATTACGACACGGCCGGCGCCGCCAAAATGCTGGCCCGGGAAAACCCGCACGCCACGGCGGCCATTGCCAGCCGCCTGTGTGCCGATCTGTACGATCTTACCGTCCTCAAAGAAGGCATCGCGGACGGACCGGCCAACTCCACCCGTTTCCTGTTGATTTCCCCCCGGCCATGTACGGCGCGCGGCGACAAAACATCGGTCATTTTTGTTACGCCTCACCGCGCCGGCCGGCTGTATGCCGCCCTTGGCCTGTTTGCCGACGCAGGGATCAACCTCACCCGGATTGCCTCCATGCCGCTGCGGTCCGATCCGGGCAATTATTGTTTTTTCCTTGACTTCGAAGGATCCGGGCAGGATGCAGACGTTCAGGAAGTGTTGAAAAAGATGGCCGCAATGACCGTTACGCTGAAAAATCTCGGCAGTTATCCGGCCGATACCCGGCAGTCTGCCGGCCCCGCCGCCGCCGGATGATTATTGCCCGGCCGCAGTTTCACTGGCCGCCGACAAGGTCAGCAGCATCGACAGCATGATCACGTAAAAGGCCACGAAAAGGTTGCGGCCAAAGATCGTTTCGGTGAGTCCGAAATGGATGTATCCGACCGACAGGATCAGCCCGGCATAGGCCGCGGCCGGCGGATCGGGCTTTGTCCTGCGGATCCGGTCAAAAAATATTCCCACGGGTAGAAAGAGAATCGCCAGCAGCACCGCCAGACCGGTAATACCGCTGTCCACAAGCACCGCCAGGTAAATATTGTGCGGCTGGGTATAATAGACATCCACGGCATAGGGTAACCGGCCGGCTTTGGACATGGCCACGATGGTCGGCCGGTAATTCCCCGGTCCAATGCCCAGCAGCGGATGCTTTTTCACCATCTGAAGGCAGGCTTTCCACGATGCCAGCCGCAGGCCCACGCTGTTCTCGACCGTCACATCTCCCCGGGCATATTTTTGAAGATCATTCCGGGCCAGGTGAAAGCGATCGGCCACGCCGGTGGACGGCACCAGATACGCGCCCAGAAGCGCCAGACAGAAGGTGCCGGCGATCAGGGCCAGTTCCAGGCGCCTGAGATTCTTCCCCAGATGACAGAGGGTGATCCCGAAAAACGCAACCGTGGCGATCCAGGCGCCGCGGCTGCCCGTTAAAATACTCGCCACCGTCCCCAGAAAAAAGCCGGCCAGCGGGACGCTGACCAGCAGGACATGACGCCGGCGGAAAAAGCGGTATCCCTGGATCGCCATAAACGCCATGGTCAGAGACAGGCACCCGAACATGATCGGATTGTAGGCGCCGCGCACCCGGTAGCCGATATCAATCCAGCCGAAATCAGCCATGGCATAACATCCGGCCAGAATCCCCCCCAGGGAAACGCCCCACCAGAGAACCCGCTGGGGAACCTGCAGGCGGCGGAAAAAAAAGCCGATCGGAATAAAGGTCAGCAGGTAGGCTTCCTTCTCAAAGTGGCGGCCCCGGATCTCTCCCAATACCCCGGTAAGCACATGGAGCCCGGCCGACAGCAGGTAAACCGACAGATATGCAACAAAAAATCCCATCAACCACTTTTCACCGCGACTGAATACCGGCCGGGGAGACCGGAAACCAACCCCCAGCCCGGCCAGGGTCAGCAGGATCAGGGTGCCGCTCCCCATGTTCTTGTAAAGGTTGGCCATTGCCGGAAACAGAATCAAAAGGGCGACGAGGCTGCTCCGAAAATATTTATTTTGAATCATAAACGATTATTCCTTCCGGCAAACACCCGGTCCAGTTTTGCGGATACATCCGCCAGGCGGATTAAATCCACCACATCGGGGTCCCGCACCCGTTTCCCCCAG
>Ga0256846_1000133_pt1 | contig 32844 bp, 31 predicted proteins | sample TevniametaG_FD_189098 | JGI IMG/M metagenome (GOLD analysis project Ga0256846, IMG submission 189098) | Tube worm associated microbial communities from hydrothermal vent at the East Pacific Rise, Pacific Ocean - Tevnia | ecosystem: Host-associated > Annelida > Integument > Unclassified ...
CCCTTGGCAATGACCGATTTATTGAAAAACTTGAGTTGGAAACCGGCCGGTCTTTAAGAAAGAAAAAAACAGGACCAAAAGGACCACGTAAAACCAAATAATTTAGTATCGTGTCCCCGGAATTAAAAGGCGAACTTGTATTCAAAAAAGATTCTGTCGTTTCTGCCGATGGTGGTGAATGCGGGCAGGTCACCTGTATGGTATAGGGCAAAGCCAAGGGTCAGGGTGGTGTGATCACTTAGATTATATTCAAGCTGGGCTCTCTCAAAGGCACCACCATCACCCCTGGGTCCGAAAATTGAACATAGAATTTTAAGCTGTACTGTGTCATTGGCGAAATCTTTTGTCATCATGAGTACTGTCTGCAAAATGTTTTTCCGGGCAAAATCCGGGGCAAGGGTAAGACGGTGATCAAAATTGTTCATGTGCCGGTTGACAACTTCAAGTGAGACCATTGTTTCAGAGAATCCAGTGTACTCAAGACCAGCCATGAGGTCGATGCGGTTAAAATCCCGGCCCGGAGCAGCACCAAACTCAAGACCCTGCCAGAAGGCGCCTTCTCCTTTGAAAAGCAGGTTTCCCCATGCAATGTTACCTGTCATGCCTGTCATGGAGACTCTGTTGTGTTCCAGGATGGTCATGTTGTTGTATGTTGTAGCATGGGCACGTCTATCATAGATTCTGGCACGGTAGAAAGATATATCCCAGCCGGAAAAGATACCGTTCAGGGCAATTCCATACTGCCGGATATTATGGGAAAAAGAGGCAGGTGTTTTTTCCTTTGGCCCAGGCAGGGTGCCGGGATAGAACTCACTGTTGAAAATCGGATTTTTGTCAAACCTGACCTCCTGTATCAGGATAGTGCTCAGATTCCAGCTGCCTGAATAGTAGTCAAGTTTTCCCATGGTGACGGGTAATCTCCGGTATTTGATGTCAACCATACCCAACGTCCGGTTATCCATAGGGTTTAAAACATCGGTTACCCGGACATTGTCAGCTTTGCCCCAGACAACAACCTGTCTTCCGATTTTAATATCAAGATGGTTTGAAAGGCTGCCTGAAATGTAAAATTCATCAAATTCAAATTCATGTTCCATGGAATTTAAAAAACGGTTTGTGTAAAGGTCTCTGTCGTTATAATGCCAGGCTGCATCATAGAATCCATGGCCGCTTATCCTTGCCTGCCATGGGTTGAAATTGAAATCAGCACCAAGGGCTGCTGTGGTGCGGGCCATGGAAATTCCCCGATAATCCGGTTCTCCCGGGTCAGGAGATTTTTGTGCAAAGTTCCAGGAAGTACCCATGGTAAGGGAGCCGAAGATCTCAACCCATTGGGGAAGTTTTTTGTCTGTTTTAATGTCTGTTATCCTGGCAGATTCATCAAAACCTGACAAAATATCATCCAGGTTTTCATCAGCCCATACAGGCAGAGAATGCACTGAAAGGGCAGAAAAAAAGATACAGAGAACAAACAGAAGCCATGGTTTGCAGGTGCTGGTATTATCCATGGTTGAAGTACTTATATCCCCTTTTCAAGTGTTCTTATTGTAAACAGTTTTTCAGAAAGGCCCTGGTTAAATTTAATATCAGAATACCGCATGATCGTGCGGTGGGATGTTACCTTGTTTTTGGTGGTCTTCATATGCAGTTCGGTCGCAACCCATACGCCGTCAATCTGTTTGATGCCTTTGTTCTCCTGGTATTTTATTTTTCTGCCCTCCTTAAGCCAGTGTACTGCCCTGACCCCCATAAAAATATCCTGGCGGATAAAGAGCACGGATTTCAGGTATCCATACCTGTCCCTCACCTGGTCAGATACAGGAACAGCCTCAATGAGCCAGACTTTATTGCTGCCAGTCTTTCCCTCTTTGAGAAGCTTGTATTTCCATTCATCAAGAACCCTGCGGGTGATGTCGGCATAGGAGAAATCCGAGCCCATGAAAGATGAAGATTTATCAGACGTGGCAATGCGCTTGGTCTTATGCAGGTCAGGCAGGAAAAGCCACTGGTCGTCATCCCTTGCACCTTCATAATAATCATAGGTCAGAAAGCCTGTATTTTTAACATCGGCAGGGGAGAGAAAAAACTGCATTTTTAAGGTATCTTTTCCCCTGTCTCTTGTAAACACTTTCATTTCCCTGATCCGCTGGTGATTCTGGCGGTCAATTAGTATCATCTGCACATTGGCTGTCATGTTATCCCCGTCATCCCTGGCATCCACCTTTTCCATGATTTCCCTGGCTGTCAGGGCAAAGGTGCCCGAGGTTAAAACCAGCATCATTAATACAATTATAATGAGGATATAATATTTTTTTTCAGGGTTCATTTTTTTCTCCGTTTTTAATTGTTGGTTTGTATTGGTTCCCTTTGTTTTATATCTGGTTGATGTTTTTCAAGGGCCATGGTCATGAGGGCAGGAGCAAGAAAAAAGTCTGCCAGGAGCGCAATAACAATGGCAAGGCCCACAAGCATACCAAAATAAAATACATTATGCATGGATGCAAACATGAAAATAAAAAAACCAATGGAGAGCACAATGGATGTGGTGAGCATGGCACGCCCGGCAGTGTGCAGTGTGCTTGAAACAGCTTGATGAACATTGCCTGTCTCCTTGTAATATCTTCTGAAATGGTAAACAAAATGAATTGTATCATCAACAGCAAGGCCAATGGCAATGGATGCTACAAGCATGGTAAACATGTCAAGGGGGATGCGGAACCAGCCCATGATTCCCATAACAACAAGTATGGGACTGATATTGGGCAGCATTGCAATAAGCCCCATGAAAAGATCCCCCAGAAGGAAGATCATCATAATGGTTATAACTGCAATGGCAATGCCGTAGCTCTGGGCAGCTGAATACATGGTTGCGTAAAGGATCCTTGCAAAGAGCGACATAATGCCTGTTGTGGATATTGCCACAGGCTGGTCATTTACTTTTATTGTATCAAAGGCTTTGTGGAATTTCTTTTCTATTTCTCTGATAAAGGGCACATAGGAGAGTGCATCCCGCCATGGAACCTTAATGGTGATTCTGGCCTTTGAAAAGGTGGAATCCACAAAATCCTCAAGATCATCAGATCCGGAATTTTCAAACAGAAGAAATTCCTGGGGAATCAGGGCAGGATCATCGGGAATTTTATACATGCCCGGTCTGTTTTCATTGAGTGCCTGGTTGATCTCCTTTAAAATGGTTGTAACATCAAGCACCTTGCCCACAAAAAGAGAATCTTTTTTAAAGGTCTCAAGTTCTGTCCCGAGTCTGTCCATGGCAAGGAGAAGATTCCGGTCATAGAGACCGTTTTCACTGCCTGTATCAACTATTATTTCCAGGGCAACACTGCCCTTCAGGTTATTGTCAATAACCTGGGTTGCAACCCTGGCCGGAAGTTTAACCGGCAGCCATGCAATCAGGTTATGGGAGAATCTGAGTCTTGGTATGCCGGCGGAAAACAGCAGCACTATCATAAGGGAGATAAGTGCAATTTTTTTCGGATATTGGGTTGTAATATCAGCTGTCCTGTCAAGAAATCTGTCAAACAGACCTGTTCCGATTCTGTCCTGTGCCTCTTTATTCTGTTTAAGTGGTAGAATTACAAGCAGTGCAGGAAGCAGTGTAATGGTAAAGAAAAGTGATAATATTACTCCTGCTGCAGAGAAAAGACCAAGGTCAGCTATAGGGGCAACTTTGGCAGCTGCAAAGGAGGCAAGGCCTGCAGCCGTTGTAAGAGAGGTCATGAATATTGCAAGACCCGAATGACCCAGGGCATGGATTAATGCATTGTCTTTTGATTCTCCCCTGCGCAGTTTCTGGTATACCAGGGAGAGAAGGTGGACAGATGCACCCACTCCCACAGCCAGCAGAAACGACGGCAGAATAATTGTGGGTACTTTAAATTGAATATTACAAAGCGCCATTAATCCCAGGGTGGAGATCAATGTCAGACCCACAACCATAAGGGGCAGTATAACACCTGAAATACGGCGGAACATGAAAAAGAGGCACAGCCCGATGGTGAGAACTGCAAGGCGGAGAAACCTTTTCATATCTTTCATCATTAAAAGTTTTACAGTATGGGTCACAAGTGGGCTGCCCGCCAGGAATATTCTGAAATCAGGGCTGTCATAGGCCATGGCAATCTTTTTTACTACTGCCACCATTTCTGTGTTCTCCTGATCTGTCAGAAATGCCGGCCTTTTCCCGGGCCGGGAGATATTGCCACTGGCAGAGGTCACAACCTCTTCATCAAAACCCTGAAGAGCATCATCATCTGACACACCACTGCCTGAATAGGTGTCACTCTTTATTATTATGGTGGTAAAAGTATTGTCCACAGAGACAAGCTGGTTCTGGTAGACAGGGTTTGCCATGACCCGTTTTTTTAAACGAGCAAGATCAAGGTCGTTTTCCGGAAAATCAAGGAGCAGGTCATCCACTAAAAGTGTATCGCCTCTGCCACGGGTGTCCCTTGCATTTACAAGGGAAGTAATATCGTTTAAATGAGGAACCCGGGCTTCCAGCTGATCATGGAGCTTTTTCAGTTGTGTTAAAAATGGTATTGTAAAAATATTATCACTTTTGACGGCAATGACCAGCAGGTCATCCCTGCCAAATTGATCTCTGAATGAGTTATATGATGTCAGTATGGGATCATTGGGGTGGAGAAGCCCTTCATTGGACGTGTCAATGGTAAGGTTTCTGATCTGTAACCCCAGGAGGAACGTCGGGATCAGAACAAGGATTAACAGTAAAAATCTGAACCTGATCACAACCATGGCCCATGCTTCAAACATTTTTTCAATACGTTTTTTTATACCCATTCTTCTCCTGTTTTATCTGATACACCGTTTATGAAAATTCTACTGACAATATCTGCATACCCTTCCCGGGATATTTCACCTGTTATTGGCTGGACACGCTCCATGACAGGTGAAAACAGAAATCTTGAGGCCATCATGGATGTAAGCATGGAACAAAAGACAGCAGATGGCGGAATATCCACCTTTATGTCTGAACTGCCTGTGTTCAACTGCTCATCAACAATTGCTGCCATCTGTCTGCCAAAGCTTGCTTTGTATTCAATGATATCAGGGTCATCATGGGGAAGTTCGGTAATTGTGACCAGCAGGTATTCAGGGTTACTGGAAAAATACTTGACAGCACCATGTATAAACCGGTCAAGCTTTACAGAAACTTTTTCATTCCCCTTTAATTCCCTGCGGGCAACTTCCAGATAACCTGAAAAGAATGCAGCAATAATCTCTTTTAACAACTCTTTTTTTGAACCAAAAAAATAGTTTATCATGGCAGGATTTACATTGGCTAAAGCTGCAAGTTCACGGAGCCCTGAACACCCATACCCCTTTTTTGCAAAGAGCATTGCAGCATTTTTCAGGATTCTTTCCTTTGAATCTGCACTGGTCTGTTTTTTCCCTGTTTTCTGTATCATATAATCTGCCTGACTTAATTAAACGTTTGTTTAACTAAATAATAGGGATTTATAAAATTTTTGTCAAGGATTTTTCAGGATCAGTTGTATAATTTATAAAATCACTATTAAAACAGTATTGTTTTAAATGATGTCATTATTATGACAAGTGCCTTTAAATGTATGACATGGTTTTGACAAATAAAAAAGTTTTATCCCCTGCCAGGCCATTTTATTATGGAAACATTCCATACCATGTTAAACGAAATAACCATGTTATGGGAAATCGTAAAAAATAATTAATCGCATTGGCACAACCTTTGCTTTGATATATAATTAAATTACATTGAAAATTGTCTTAAGATCGCTTCCAGGGGAATAAGTTTGTGGATTTAAAAGCTCTGTCTGTAAAGTTGTTTAAAAAAATTTTAAAAAAGCCATCAAAAAAGCAGATTCTCATCACAGCAGGTGGTGGTGTGTTAATAATACTTTTAAGCGCAGCCCTGTTTTTCTTCTTACGCTCTGGTAAAGGCGAAAAATCAGGAGATACAGGACGGGAAACAGATAAGGTACAGGTAAATAAAATTGATTATGATAATATGCTTCTGCTGAAACCGTTTACATGGGTCAGCCTGAAGGAAAATTCCCATATGCAGAAAGTGAGTATGAGAATGGTGCTTGAGCTTACATCCAGAGACAAAGTCAGTATAGTGGAAAAGAAGAGGGACAAAATAAGGGCGGTTGTACGAGGAACGGCCAGGGAGATGAAATGGATCTCTTTGAGGGGCTCTGAAGGAAAAATAGAGTTCAAATATGCATTGATCAACAAGATTAATCGTATGTTTCCTGAAATTGTGGTCAGGAATCTGTATTTTACACATTTTATAATGCGGTGAGAGATATATGAGCGAAATATTATCCCAGGATGAAGTTGACAGCCTGCTTGACGGACTGGATTCCGGTGATGTTGAAACTGAAACAGATGTTGAGAAACCTGAACCAGAAGGAATAAGTGCCTACGATTTTACAAATCAGGATAAAGTCGTAAGGGCCAGAATGCCCACCTTTGATGTTATCAATGAAAGGCTTGCAAGGGAGATCAGGGCAACCCTCTCCTCCCAGCTGCAGACAACCGTTGATGTCAGTTCAAACCCCTTTGACACCCTTAAATTTTCAGAGTTTGTAAGAAGTCTGCCCGTACCCACAAGTCTCCATGTCTTCCGCATGGAGCCTTTGAGAGGTCATGCCCTGATAGTGCTGGAAAGCCAGCTTGTGTATAACCTTATTGATACATTCATGGGAGGTGATGCCCTGGGCAAGGCAAGGGTTGAAGGCCGGGAGTTCACAATCATTGAAGAGGTTATGATAAAAAAAACCATTATTGCATGCCTGAAGGACGTTGAAAAGGCATGGTTTCCTATTGAGCCTGTCCAGACAACATTAATAAGATCTGAGATGAACCCCCAGTTCACAGCAATTGTTCTTCCCACTGATCTTGTAATTGTTACAAAATTTGAGGTGGAGCTTGAACAGTCAGCCGGCAACCTGATTGCCTGTTTTCCCTATGCAATGATAGAGCCGTTAAGGCATAAACTGTCATCAGGTATCCAGGCTGAAACCGAAGAGATTGATAATAAATGGCTCAAGGAGCTGCGTGATACCATTGTTGATTCGGAAATTGAGCTTAAAATACAATTGGGAACAACAGAAATTACCGGTGAAAAACTCATGTATATGCAGGAAGGTGATGTGCTTCAACTGGATAATGATGCCAATGAACCCCTGATCGGCTTTGTTGAGGGACGTCCGAAATTAAAAGGCTATGCCGGAGTCCAGCGCGGCCTCCAGGCATTTAAGGTTGATGAAAGAATAATGACAGAAAAAGAGAGATACTATGGCTGATGAAGAAAAAGATTCAAATGAGACAAAAGTGGAAGAGCAGACCCGGGAAGAGGCAGGAACCGGTGAAGATGATCTTGGGGAGCAGGATGGTTCAAACCAGCTTGACTTTATTCTTGATATTCCCCTGGAACTTTCCGTGGAGCTTGGCAGGACAAAGATGCTTGTAAATAACCTTTTACAGCTTGGACAGGGTTCCATTGTGGAGTTGAATAAACTTGCAGGGGAACCCCTGGAGGTCTATATAAACAGAAAACTCATTGCCCGGGGCGAAGTTGTGGTTGTCAATGAAAAGTTCGGCGTCAGATTGACCGATATAATAACACCCATGGACAGGGTAAAAAGCCTTGCCGAGGCCTCATGAACCATTCTGCAGAGGTATGGGCAGCATTTGCCAGAACTTTTTCCATGCTCCTGGTTGTACTAATTGTTCTGGTTATTTTATTCTATTTAATAAAGCGTTTTTCAAACAGGGGAAGGTGCAGCAGCGGATTGATTACAGTGCTTGAGGTTCATTATATCTCTCCAAAAGAGAAGATCATCCTTCTTGATGTTTTAAAAGCAAAGATTCTGGTGGGAGTGACTTCCCAAGGCATTACAAAGCTTGCAGCACTGGAGGGTGAAATTGATACCCTGGAAAATGATCAGGGGGAGAAAATAAGATTTGCTGATTTTTTACCGGGCAAACTCGTAAAATCCATGGGAAAAGGTGTTGTTGGGGAAAAAGGAGAAAAAAAAGAATGAAATCAAGAAAAACAATACTGGTTCTCCTGTTTCTATTTGTCATTATTCCTGGCATTGCCCATGCTGTAACATTTCCCATTCCAAGTCTGAAGCTCAATGTTAATGAGGCAGCATCCCCTGAAGAAGTGGCAGTTGTCCTGGAGATAATTGCCCTTTTAACTGTTTTAACACTTGCCCCTGCAATATTAGTGCTGATGACACCCTTTACAAGGCTTGTTGTTGTGTTCCATTTTTTAAGACAGGCCATGGGCACCCAGAACAGCCCGCCCAATCAGGTTTTAATAGGTTTGTCACTTTTCATGACATTTTTCATAATTCAACCCGTTGCAAAGACCGTATATAAAGATGCACTTAACCCCTATCTTGAACACGAGATCAGTTATGAACAGGCCTTTGAACAGGCCCAGGTTCCCATACGTAAGTTTCTGCTGTCAAATACCAGGGAAGCTGACATCGCCCTTTTTATCAAGGGTGCTGACATGAAAAAGCCTGAAACAAGAAATGACTTGTCACTTCTTGTTCTGATCCCTGCATATGTGATCAGCGAGCTTAAAACAGCCTTTATTATAGGTTTTGTTCTATATGTGCCATTTCTTGTCATTGATATGGTTGTGGCTTCGGTTCTGCTCTCCATGGGTATGATGATGCTGCCTCCCATCATGATCTCACTGCCGTTTAAATTAATGCTTTTTGTCCTTGCAGACGGGTGGAACCTTCTGACAGGTTCGCTGCTGCAAAGTTTTGGAGTATAAACATGACACCTGAGTTTGTAGTCTCCTTTGCCAAGGAGGCAATTATCCTTACTATTTTTCTATCCATGCCCATGCTTATGCTGGGGCTTATTGTGGGGTTTATTGTTGCAATATTCCAGGCAGTTACCCAGGTTCAGGAAATGACACTCATGTTTGTTCCAAAAATCGTTGCTGTGTTCATGGGGCTTTTATTCGCATCCCCATGGATGCTTGACGAAATAGTATCCTTTACCCGCAGGATTATTGAAAATATCCCGATGTATATTAAATAGTTATTATTTCAACATGGTGCAAATAACTTCATGGAAATTCTCAATATAATAGAGCCGGAGAGATTCAGGGCATATATACTTGTTTTTATGCGGGTTGTTATTGTGCTTTTCATGTTTCCGATCTTTTCCACAAAGATATTTCCCATGCTCACGAAAATAGCCTTTGCACTGGTTCTGTCCCTGCTGTTATATTCCGTTGTGGAAGTTGATATATCAAGATTTCCCATGAATGTCATTGACACAGGAAGGCTTATAATAATGGAGCTTATGACCGGGTTGACCCTGGGACTTTGTGTCAGGCTGTTTTTTGCCATTATCCAGTTTGCAGGGCAGATTGTGGGATTTCAGATGGGGTTTGCCATGATAAATGTTGTTGATCCCCAGACCGGCTCAAATGTATCCATCATGGACCAGCTTGGATACTGGGTATGTGTTCTGGTGTTTTTAACTCTTAATGGACACCATGTCATGTTTCTTTCCATGATTGACAGCTTTTCCGTGGTTCCCATCGGGTTTTTCATGCTCCAGAAGATCATGGTGGTGAAGATGCTCTCCCTGGGTGCTGATGTGTTTATGCTTGGAATTAAAATCGGGGCACCCATTATTGCAGCACTTCTTTTAACAAGTTCTGCCTTTGGGCTTGTTGCAAGATTTTCACCCCAGATGAATGTAATGATAGTTGCATTTCCTTTAAAAATACTTGTGGGTCTGCTCTTTTTTGGTTTTCTCCTTGAAATCGTTATAGTTTTTACAAGGGAGTATATCGGCGGACTAAAGGGCGTTTTAATGGGGTTTTTGTATTATGCCGGGGGAGGGTGATCTGGATTGAAAATAATATTTGAAATTGTCAGGAGATTTAAGGAGTAAATTATGGCTGAAGATCCTGAGGGCAGCGGAGAGAAAACCGAAGAGCCGACGTCGAGGAAACTTGAAAAGGCCCGTGAAGAAGGTCAGGTTCCCAAAAGCCTTGAAATACCTTCGGTCTTTGTAATATTGTCATCGGCAGCATCGTTATATTTTTTTGGTTTTTTTACATATAAATCCCTTACAGGCGTAATGATTGATACATTATCCTTTAAAAGTATTCCCACATTGACAAAGTTTGAAATCATAAATATTTTCGGTGCAAATATAAGGCAGTTTCTGATCGCCTGCCTGCCTGTCATGATTGCAGCTGTTGTAATGGGGTTGATTGCAAATTTTGCACAGGTGGGTTTTTCAGTGTCATGGAAGGCACTTGAGCCAAAACTTTCAAAATTAAATCCCATAACCGGTTTTAAAGAGAAATTTTCTTCCCGTGCCCTGGTTGAATTTATTAAAAGCATATTAAAAATAACCATTATTTTCACGGTGGTCTATTTAGCCCTCATGGGCGAGATGAACAGGATATTAGGCCTCTATGATACTTCGGTTGCACAGATACTCATGGTTATTTTGAAAATTACATTTACCATCTTTTTAAAGGTGGGCATTATAATGCTCATTGTTGCAATACTTGACTATGTATATCAGAAATGGAAATTCACAGATGATCAGAAAATGACAAAAAAAGAGCTGAAAGATGAAGCCAGACAGACAGAAGGGGATCCCCATGTAAAGGCAAGAATACGCCAGCTCCAGGTTGAAGCTGCACGGAAGAGAATGATGGCGGACGTGCCTGAAGCTGATGTGGTTGTAACAAACCCCACACGCCTTGCCATTGCCCTAAAATATGACAGGATGGTTATGGATGCACCCGGCGTGGTTGCAAAGGGTGCAGGGCCGGTTGCCGCGAATATTAAAAGGATTGCAAAGGAAAATAATATACCCCTTGTGGAGAATAAAGAGTTGGCCCGGAATTTGTATAAAGAAGTTGGTATAGGCGAATCAATACCATCAAAATTTTTCCAGACCGTTGCCGAACTCCTTGCCTATGTATATAAGCTCAAGGGTAAAACCAGGCAGTAGTCACGACATTATTTTGGCACTCTATGTCAAAAAACAATAATAAGAGAGAATAAAAATAAATGGCCGCACAAAGTATGGGCATGATACGGGTAATTCAAAAAGAGGCAGCTGACATTGTCATTGTTTTTGCATTCATCGGGATTCTCATGGCAATGATACTGCCTCTGCATCCAATTATTCTTGATTTTTTCCTGGCTTTAAATATCTCCTTTGCCATTGTTGTTCTTATTACAACAATGTATACGGAAAAACCTCTGGATTTTTCCATATTCCCATCCCTTTTACTTGTATTGACCCTGTTCAGGCTCTCGTTAAACGTTGCTTCAACAAGATTAATTCTCCTCCATGGAAGTGAAGGCCCGCTTGCAGCCGGAGCCATAATCAAATCCTTTGGAAGTTTTGTGGTGGGGGGTAACTATGTGGTGGGACTGGTTGTGTTTGCCATCCTTGTATTGATCAATTTTCTGGTCATTACCAAGGGTGCAGGCAGAATAGCTGAAGTTGCAGCAAGGTTTACCCTTGATGCCATGCCTGGTAAACAGATGGCAATAGATGCTGACCTGAACGCAGGCATGATAGACGAAGAAGAGGCAGGGGAGAGAAGAAAACAGGTGGCCAGGGAGTCTGAATTCCATGGCGCTATGGATGGTGCAAGTAAGTTTGTCCGGGGAGATGCCATTGCAGGCATTGTTATTACATGTATTAACATTGCAGGAGGGTTTATAATAGGTGTGGTCCAGCAGGGTATGCCCATGAAGGAAGCACTTCAGATATATACACTGCTTACGGTTGGGGACGGGCTTGTATCCCAGATCCCTGCACTTCTGGTGTCAGCAGCAGCAGGACTTCTTGTCTCCCGGTCAAGCTCAGAAGATAGAATGGGCAGGGAATTTTTCAAACATCTGCTTACCAGTGTAACACCTGTATATATTGGTGCAGTCATTGTGTTCTGCATGGGGCTTATTCCTGGGCTGCCTGCAATTCCCTTCATGACCCTTGGCATGACCCTTGCCGGTATAGCCTGGTATCTGTTGAGGGGGCAGAAGGATGCAGAAGAGGACGAAGCCATACCGGAATCTGAAGACGATGAGGCAGCCGGTGCACCAGAAGAGGTTGATCATCTTTTGACCCTGGAAACAATCGAGCTTGAAGTGGGATACGGATTAATACCCCTTGTGGATAAACAGCAGGACGGAACTCTGCTTGCAAGGATACGTGCCATAAGAAGGCAGTTTGCAACGGAACTGGGCATAATTATTCCCCCCATCCATATAAGGGATAATCTTAATTTAAACCCTGCCCAGTACAGACTGCTGATTAAAGGTGTGGAAACAGCCCAGGCAGAACTCATGGTAAATCATCTTCTGGCCATGGATCCGGTGGGTGAAGCATCTGAAATTGAAGGAATTGAGACCATTGAACCTGCCTTTAAACTTCCTGCTTACTGGATTCCTCCGGAAAAAGAAGAAGAGGCAAAGTTTGCAGGATATACTGTTGTTGATAATTCAACGGTTGTGGCAACACATCTCACTGAAGTGATACGCAGCTGCGCCCATGATCTTCTAGGCCGTCAGGATGTGCAGCACCTTCTGGACAATCTTTCCGAGACCAATCCCAAGGCTGTGGAGGAACTTGTGCCTGATCTGCTCTCCGTGGGAATGGTTCAGAAAGTATTGCAGAACCTTTTAAAAGAGAGGGTCTCCATAAGGGATCTTTTAACCATTGTTGAAACCCTGGGTGATTACGCTCCCATGGGGAAAAATCCTGAACTTCTGACAGAGTATGTCCGCCAGAAGATTGCAAGGGGAATGCTTGCTCCCTATTTAACAGAAGATAAAGTTCTTCATGTTATTATGATTGAAAGGGATCTTGAGGATAGATTGATCAAGAATATCAAACAAACAGAGCAGGGTGCATTCCTTGCCATGGACCCCGGATTTGTGGAAAAGGTTATCAATGCCATAAAAAAAGAAGTTGAAAAGATGATGATTTCCGATACCCAGCCTGTTATCATGTGTGCTCCTGCTTTGCGGCGCCATTTAAGACAGCTCATTGAAACATCATTTCCTTCTGTATTTGTAATTTCCCATGCCGAGGTAGTGGATAATATCAATCTTGAAGTAAGTGGAAAGGTGACATTGGACGATGAATAGAAGAGTTTTTAAGGCCGGTAATATCCAGGAGGCAATGTCAAAGGTCAAGGCTGCTTTTGGTCCTGATGCATTGATTATATCAACACGGAAAATTCCCAAAAGTCCCAGGCAGCCCTATGGAAAAGCAATGATTGAAGTTGAGGCAAAGCCTGGAAGGCCAAAGAGAAAAACAGGCCAGGGTGATATGGAGATTCAATCCTTAAAAGATGAACTTGTAAGCATTAAGGATATGATCTCTGTTGCCGGACTTGGCTATGGAATGCATAATATCATATGCAATCAGTTCGGCTCGGTGGGCCTGCTTGCCTCATTGCTGAGATCAGGAATTTCCGAGAAAAAGGCATACTCCATTGTGCATAAAGCATGTTATTCCATGGAGCGTGATCAAAAACAGGGGTTTGAGGTTACATCTTTAAAAAAATATGTTATAAAGGAGTGTGTAAGATGGATTGAGGCCAGGAATAATTTTAAAAGGGACAATAATTCAGGAGTGCCTCATGTGGCAGCATTTGCAGGCCCGACAGGTGTCGGCAAGACAACAACCATAGCAAAACTTGCTGCCCATTTGAGTCTTCGGAAGAAAAAAAGAGTCGGTCTCATTTCAATTGACAATTACCGCGTGGGAGCATTTGAACAATTAAAGTCCTATGCTTCAATAATGGGATTGTATTGTATGCAGGCATATAGTAAAGATGATCTTATGGCAGCCCTGGACAGAATGAGGGCAATGGATATTGTACTTGTTGATACTGCAGGGCACAGCCACTATGATAAAGAGAGAATGGACGAGTTAAGTTCGGTGATAAATGGAGGTCATAATATTTCTGTGCATCTTGTTTTAAGTGCAACAACGGATTTTATTAATATGAAGGAGGCTGCCATGGCCTTTTCTGTTCTCAAACCACGCACCTATGTTTTTACAAAGATTGATGAGACAAAAATGTGTGGAAAAATTCTTGATCAGGTGAGCGAATTCAAGCTTCCTGTTTCATTGATGACAAACGGCCAGAAAGTGCCTGAAGATTTAATTATTCCGGACAAAAAAAGGCTTTTAAGTGTTATACTTGGAAAGGAACAGGAGGTCCAGTGTGAAAGACCAGGCAGATGGGCTTAGAAGCATGGTTAAGTCTGATGCTCTAACAGGGAGGGGAACTTTGACAGACTCAGAAACAAAAGCTGATTTTCCAAAGGTTGTTGCAGTTACAAGTGGAAAAGGCGGTGTGGGAAAAACCAACATAGTCGGCAATATGGCAGCAGCTTTACAGAAATCAGGCGCAAGGGTTGTCATTGTGGATGCTGATGTGGGCCTTGCCAATATTGATATAATTTTTAATATTCAGCCGGGATATGATATCAGGCATGTTGTGTCAGGCGAAAAAAAACTTGCTGAAATCATGGTGGAAACACACCATGGCATAAAGATCGTTCCGGGCGGATCAGGTTTTTCCGATCTGACCCGGCTTGCCGAAGGTGAAAAACTTAATCTGCTGAGTGAGTTTGAGACTTTACAGAACCAGGCTGATATTATTTTTGTGGATACCGGGGCAGGTATATCATCCAATGTGTTATATTTTAATGCTGCTGCAGATGAATGTGTTGTGGTTGCAACAAAGGAACCCACTTCCATAACAGATGCCTATGCTTTAATGAAAGTTCTCTCCAATGATTATAAAGTAAAGTATTTTAAACTGATCGTAAATATGGTAAACTCAGAAGACGAAGCAAAAACAGTGTATTCATCCCTGAGCGGTGCCCTGGACAAATTCTTAAAGGATGTTGTACTTGAATATACAGGTTATGTCACTGCAGACAGTGAAATGCAGCGGGCCGTACTAAAACGAAAACTTGTCCTTGATATGAATAAAGATGCTGTAGTTTCCAGGGATATAGAGAAAATCGCATCCAGGATTTACGAATCTGATACAATAAGTTCTTCCCATGGCAATGTAAATTTTTTCATGAATAGAGTGTTGGAAACAGTAATAAACAATTAAAAATACGGAATTTAATGGCTCAAAAAGTAAGTGTGCAAAAAGAGCATGACGAAAATTGGCGGGAAACCACAATTGTCGAACATGCTTATCTGGTCAAGCGCATTGCTGCGAGGTTTGCTTTGAAAGTGCCGGGCAGTGTATTGTTTGGTGAACTTGTCAGTGCAGGTTCACTGGGCCTGATAGATGCGGTGGATAAATTTGACCACAATAAGCATGTTACATTTAAGACCTATGCACAATATCGTATTAAGGGGGCGATTCTTGACGAATTAAGGAGCATGGATGTCTATTCAAGATCCATGCGCAAAAAAATTCAGACAATTGCAAAAGCTGTTAAAAAGGTAGAGATGGAAAAGGGCAGCAGTGCAACCGATATTGAGATAGCAGAGGAGCTTGGCATGGATCTTGAGAATTATTATGATATATTGACAAGTATTCATGGGGCCTCTGTATTAAATCTTGATGATTTTATACGGGTAAAAAAGAATAATGTTGTTTCAAACAGGAGATTCCAGGCAGCTGTACAGAGTGGAGATGATCCGGCAGATCAGTATAATAAAGAGGAGATCAAGTCGGTTTTTGCAGAGGCAATAAAAAAACTTTCTAAAAAACAGCAAATGGTGGTATCTCTATACTATTATGATGAGTTGACTTTAAAGGAGATAGGGGAGGTGCTTTCATTGACAGAATCCAGGATATGCCAGATACATGCCGGGGTTTTGATTAAGTTGAAAACATTGCTGCAGGATTATTTTGAAAAATAAGCTGGGGAAGTAAAATGGCTGATCAAGATGATGAACTGATAGATCAGAATGATATTGATAAGCTTCTGGAGGCAGCTTCACAGACTGAAGAGAGCAGTTCTGTGGATGAATCATCTGAGTTATCCCAGGATGACATAGATGCTCTCATGAACGGCCCTGTGATTGATGCTTCGCCAGGGGATGAAGAAGGGGAAGAAGATTATGAGCTGGATTTAATATCCCAGGATGACATTAACCAGCTGGTTCAAAGGAAAAAAGGCCGGACTTCTGATGTGACACAGGATAAAACCCTGGCAGAGCCCCGGGAAGATTCTGTTGGAAACCAGGAAGTGTCAGCCCGGGAAGAGCCTGATACTCCGGCAGAACCAGTGGCACTGGAGGATGGTTTTATTGATGAATCTGAGGCTTTAAGTGCTGAAGAGTGTCTGGTCAGCCAGGAAACCATTGATCAGTTGATCAATGAAGATATTGAAAGTTCAGCAGTTGAGGAGAGCACGGCTCCACCAGAGCAGCCCCTGGAACAATTTGATGAAGAGGCAGCAGACTCTGTGCCCGGAGAAGAGATAACCACAGAACAAGAGGTGGTCATGGAAGATACAGAACAGAAAGATACCATTGAGAAGCCGGCGCCGGATAAAGTGGTTGTTGATTTAAATGATGACGATGATCTGGAAACTGACTTCACTGACATGGAGGATGAAGAACTTCAGGGTGATATTGACAGTTTTCTGGATGATACAGAATCAGAAGGTGATGACGACTGGGAACAGGACAGCTTGATTTCCCAGGATGATATTGAGGAGTTGATTAAGAGTTCAGAAAATGAAGATGAAGATGCCCTGGGAGACCTGGACAACTTTGACCCGGAGAACACTGAAGAAGGCTTTGATGAAGATACCTTTGGAGATGATGAGCCTGAAACTGATGGAGCAGATGAAGATCCTGCGGTGGACCTGGAGAAAGACAAGGATAAGCGCGATAACAATAAAAATGAAAAAAAGAAAAAGAAAAAGAAAAAGAAAAGAAAGATCGGGAAAAAATTTATTATCATGGCCTTGTCAGCACTGCTGTTCATCGGCCTTGCCTTTATGGCAGGGAGATATTTTTTAAAAGATGAAAAAAGGGAGACACCGGATCAGACAGTGACTGAAGTTGCCCGGCCAGAGGAAAAAGCAGAAATTGAATCTGTAAAGATAGATCCTGATCCGGAAAACTCAAAGTCCATGGTGTTACGGCCAATACCTGAAAACCCCATGAAAAAGCCTCTGGTGCTCAGGGATTTTTTAATTCTGGCGCCTGAAACCATTCAGGGCTTGTCATATATTGCAGCCGATATTTCCATTGAGTATGCAACAGATAAAATTTACCAGGATATAAAAAATAACATGCCCTATTACAGAGATATAATTTATTCAGCAATCCAAAGGGCACTTGGCTCGGCTAAAGGTGATAAAATAACAGAATCTGACCTGCTTATTATTATTAAAAAAGCTTTGATGGAAGTTATGCCGGACGGGGCCATAAAAAAGGTTGGTTTTAACTCTTTTAAAGCAGGTTAACCAAATACGGGATAGGTGGTTAGGATGACAACTGTACCGGGATTTAATCATCTTATTCAGCAGTCAGGGAGTGTTAATGAATCCCATCACTCCCCAGGCACTGCCAATCCTGATCCAGGCCATGGGGCAGCAGAGCAGATTGCCAATGAACAGACAGTAAAAACAACAGTTCAGAAATCCGGAGAAACCGAAAGAATAAAGCCTGATTTAAAAAGAGAAAAAAAAGAAAATAAGAATAGAGAAAAGCAAAAAAAGAAAAAAGATGAATCATCTGAGTTGTCCCGGGATGGAAATGATCCTGACTCAACAGGGAGGCTGCTTGATACAATAGTATGATTAATAATATGATTGAATTATTCTCATTGAAATTCTGGATAGGCACTCAATTCATAATTGACCTGTTTATTATTCTGTGTTTTCTGGTTTTTGTAAAACGTCTATCCCGGTTAAGGGTGGCTGATCCTTATACTTTTAATGGCAGCCTCAATGACGACATGAACCGGGATAACAGTGAAAAAACAGCCAATGAAATAATTGAAATGCTTGAACCCTTTGTCAAGGAGTCCAGAGCCACTGCAGACAGCTTTGACAGGCAGATAAAAGAGAAGAAAAAACTGATAAAAGAGCTGAACGATTCTCTGGATTCAAGGATTATAAGCATTAACCTGTTAATTGGAAGGGCCGAGGCTGCAAAGGAAGATTTGAGAAATCTGAAAATGGAGATCGCAAGGCAGCCCCTGCCGATGCTGCCTGTGATGCAGACCCCCGGTGCATCGGCCAATGTTCTTGATCAGCAGAACAGTATAATTGACATGCACAACCGGGGATTTGATATTGATGCAATAGTTTCCAAGCTTTCAATGCCCAGGGGCGAAGTAAAGCTTGTGATTGATCTTAAAGAAAAATTCAGGGCAATGGAGCAGAAATAGTGATCACCGGGATACATATTTCCCCAACTGATCTCATCATTAAAAAAGAGACTTTACAAAACAATGTTTTATCTTCCCTGAAAAAAGGTCAGAAAACAGATATCACAATACTTAAACTTCTTCCTGATAACAAAGCACAGGTGCTTTTGGCCGGAAAAAAAATTATAATCAAAACCCCCTTTCCTTTAACCCGGGGTGAGAAACTCCAGGTAAATATTTTAAGATCAGAAGGCAGAAGTGATTTTAAACTGTTATCTTCAGAAAATAACAGAGTTTCAGAAAAACTTCTTCCCCTGATTAAACTTGTTTCAAAATCAAATCCCTTTGCAGCCATTTCAAGGACAAACAGCCGGGAAGTCATGGCCATGCTCGACTCTATTGCATTGAAATCGGAAAATACAGATAAACATTTTCTCTCTTCACTCATTAAAAAAAGCGGAATGGTTTTTGAGAAAAAAGTATCTTCTCTGCTGGATAAAAAAAGTGATCTGCCCTTTAAACAGGAGTTGTTGAATATTATAAAAAACGATATTAAAGGATATGCCATAAGCAGGCTGCAATCAGAGAGGGGCATGGACCAGAGAGAAATAAAATTCTATTCAGATTACTCAAATAAACTTGAAAATATTCAGACTTTAAATGCCCGGTTCCAGGATTCAGGCAAATATCTTATACCGTTTCCTGTTTTGACCAATGGTGTTTTTGAAACAGGTCAGCTGTTTATTGATCTGGGAGATAAAAACAGGAAAGATGCCGGAAAGAACAGGAGTAAAATTATCAAAATATCGTTTCTACTGAATATGTCAAACATAGGAGGACTCAGGGCAGACTTTTCCATATACAAAAAAGCAATCTCCGGAGTTTTTCATCTTGCAGATCAGAAGATATGCGACTATGTATCAGAAAATCTTGATGTGTTAAAAAAAAGCCTTGCAGGAATTGATTATGCGGTCAGCAGTATTGAATGCAAACCAGCTTTTAAGGATGATATTAATATGAGTTCATTTATTGAGTCCTTTGTTAAAGATGAAACAAGTCTTTTAAATATTGTTATATAAGAATTCATAAGAAAAGATTGGTATGAAAGATAAGAATAAAATACAAAAAGCTGTGGCATTAAAATATAATGCAGAGCATGATGTCGCACCGCGAATAACTGCTAAAGGCAAAGGTGCGGTTGCTGAAAAAATCATAGAACTTGCAGGGAAATATGGTGTGCCAGTTAAAGATGATCCTGATCTTGTTGAGGTATTGTCCGGTCTTGATATTGACCAGGCAATTCCTCCTGAGATATATGTTGCAGTGGCTGAACTTCTCTCCTTTGTTTATTCTTTAAATTCAAAAAAATAATTAAATCTTGTGGAGTAAATATTATTATGATAGCATATTAAAATAATCAGAGAAATTTAAGAGAATTTTTAAAATATATAATTCATTTTTTTAAATATGCAGTTTAAAAGGAGCAGTCAATATGTCGATCAAAACAAAACTGAATCTTATCCTTTTGACACTTGGCATTGTCTCTTCAATTCTTATTGCTGTTTTAAATTATGTTGATGCCAGGAACAGAATTTATGAGGAAGCCTATAACAGAGCCGAGGTTATTAATTCCTTTGCGCTGGCCGCGAGAACCTATACAGTTAAAACGATGCGCCCCCTTGCCATACAGATTGCCGGAGCAGACAAATTCCATCCTGAAATCATGGGCGGTTTTTTTGTGGCAAGGGCAATTGCAGACACATTTGCCAAGGCACAGCCTGGATACACATTTAAGCAGGCCACCCTTGATCCTGTGAACTCTGCCAATAAGGCAGATGCTCTGGAGACTGATATAATACGTACATTCAACTCAAATCCTGGCAGTAAAATAACAAAAGGTATAGTAAAAAAGGGGGGCAGCAGCTATTTTTACCTTGCAAGACCGGTTGCTGCAAAGAAAAACTGCCTTAAGTGCCATGGTGACCCTGATCTGGCACCAGCCGGAAGAAAATCGCGTTATCCCGGCCCTGGAGGATATAATTACAAGGAAAATTCCATTATTGCTGCATTTATTACATATGTACCAGTAAACAAGGCGTTATCCCAGGTGAAAATCATTGCACTGAAAACAGCGGTAATCGGCATAATAAGCATATTGCTGATACTGGCTGTGCTCTGGTTTGTCCTTGGCAGAATGGTAACAAAGCCTGTATTAAAATTAACAGAACTTGCAAATACCATAAGCAGGGGCAAAGGATTGCATAACAAACTTGAACCACCCACTGACAATGAGATAGGAGAGCTTTACAAATCCTTTGACCGCATGAGAAAGAGTGTTGTGAGATTGATAAAAATGGTAAAAAAGCAGTAATGACTATATTACAGGAGATATATGGTTAAATGTACAGATCGCTTTATTCAGCACTTGATAAGATTATAAGATCAAAATCCACTGGCATATTGAATATACTGCACTATTCAACCAGCAGCGGAGCAATATATTTTTCCAGAGGAGTGATGGTCCGCATTGTCACGGGTGACCTGGAAGATATTCAGGCGGCCAACAAAATTTTTTCATGGGTAAGTTATCTTATCAAATTTGAAGAGCAGAAGGTTGATATCAAAGCAAATCCCAAAAATGAGGCCCAAACTGAAAAAGTCATGGCACACCTTGGTAAGATCAATAAAGTAGTAGACAGGATTACTAAAAACCTTGGTGGCAACGAGGCAATAGTTGAGTTTCATAAGCTTGCTGCCAACAGTGATGCTTCTTTTTCAGACAATGATCTTAAGGTTTCTGCTGTCATGGACAAGCCTAAAAGAATCAGAAGGATTTTGTTGAATTCAAAGCTGTCTGAATTAACCACGCTCATGGTTATATCACGATTCCTGGATAATGGTTTTGCACGTTTGAAAAGGCCCCATGCGCCTCTTCCTTTAAGTAAAATCAAGCACTGTTTTGGAAAACTCACTGATATTTTATCTGAAGTAATGGGACCTGTGGCCGAGGTCTTTGTGGATGAAGCCTGCCTGGGAATGAATCTGGAACGAAATGAATTTTGCGAAAGCGATTTCAGGCTGCTGCTCTATTCAATCATGGAAAAACTGGATGAAGACGAACTTAAGACCATCATAGACATCTGTAAATAAGTTTTTCCATCACAGGACTGCAATTTACGGTTTTAATGCCATCAGACCGGAATTTTTTTCTCCCTTTTACCATCGCTCCGATGGGACACTATTTGTAAACACCTTGAAATATTGTGCTTTTACATAATTTTTTAGTTCTGGCATTTATATTGCTTATATAACCTGTAAAGACAAATCAATAAAATAAAATAAGGGATTTAAAATGATTCTTGAAATGACAAGGCCGGTACAGGGCGGTTTACGCCAGGAGAGAAAACTTGAAGCAGTTTCAAATCATCTTGCCAACGCAGATACAGCAGGTTTTAAAAGGGATGTAATAAGCTTTGACAAGGAGTTTAAGGCCAGATTAAATATTGATTATACCCAGGGAACTTTGAGAGAGACAGGCAATAAACTTGACCTTGCATTAAAGGATAAAGGTTTTTTTAAAGTAGATACTGCAGCTGGTATACGATATACCCGGAATGGAAATTTCACCCTTGACAGCAATGGTGTCCTTGTTGATAAAGAGGGTAATTTCGTGCTTGGAAAGGGCGGCCCCATTGTTATTAACGGAACCAGCATCCATATCAACCATGGCGGCGAAATTTTTATTGACGGAGTCTTAAAGGACAGACTTGATATTATAAATTTTAAAAATTTGACACTGCTCCGGAAGGAAGGTGCCAATAATTATGTTTATAAAGGCGATACAAGGGATGAAATCCAGCCGTTGAGTGTTGCCATTGAACAGGGAGCGGTTGAAGAGTCAAATGTACAGGTTGTTGAGGAAATGGTCAGCATGATTGATCACCATAGAATGTACCAGATATACCAGAAGATGATGCTGACCTTTGATGAGATTGACGGAAAAGCTATTAATGATGTGGGAGAATTACGATAAACCAGGGAGGGTAAGATGATCAGAGCGTTATGGACAGCAGCAACGGGAATGACAGCCCAGCAGATGAAAACAGATGTGGTTGCAAATAATCTTGCAAATTCCAACACAACAGGTTTTAAAAAATCAACTGCAAATTTTGAAGATTTGATGTACCAGACCACACTTGTTGCAGGCCAGACTACTCCGGGAGGCGGCCAGGTCCCGACCGGAATACAGGTGGGTATGGGGGTAAGACCTGCCGGTGTACAGAAAATATTTACCCAGGGTGATTATGTTGAGACCGGCAATGATCTGGACATAGCTATCCAGGGAGAAGGTTTTTTCAAGGTACTCCATGGCAGTGAAGAGCTTTACACGCGGGCCGGCAATTTTTCCCTGGACAGTGAAGGGTATTTGACAACACCCTCTGGTGACCGTCTACAGCCGGAGATATCAATACCTCCGGAAGCAGTTACAATTACCCTCCAGGACAATGGGACATTTACAACCCATGGCGCTGATGAGTCAATACTGACAACAGAGCAGATCAATGTCACCACATTTATTAACCCCGGAGGTCTGTTTGCCGTTGGCAATAACCTTTTCAGGCCGACAGAAGGCTCAGGCACACCAGTTGAAAAAATACCCGGTGAGGGCGGGGCAGGCACGGTTGTGAACAACTATCTTGAGATGTCCAATGTCAGCATTGTTGAAGAGATGGTTGCAATGATTTCAGGCCAGAGAACCTATGAGGCAAACTCAAAATCGATCCAGACAGCAGATGCCATGCTAAGTACTGCCACAGGATTAAAGAGGTAAACCCATGGAAACATTAATCAATAAGACAAAATGTGCATATGTCATTATTCTGGGTGCTGTTCTCTCTTTTTTTATCCTTGTTCCAGGGGCAGCGGCCCGGGATGAATTTTCAATAATTGTTAACACGGCAAGTGAAATCAGTGGTGAAAAGATCTGTCTTAAGGATATTTCAAGTATAAAAGCACCTTCTTTCCTTAAAAAGGAGATTGGAGATATTGTCATTGGAGTATCACCCGGACCCGGCGAAATTGCAGTTATTTTGAAAAACCGCATAATTGCAAAAATAGAAACAAGTCGTCTTACAGATGAAAACAGCACCATCAGAGTGCCTGAAAAAGTCTATGTAAAACGCCTTGCCCAGAGGCTCAGTCCTGATTATATAAAGGAACACTTCTTAAAATATGCTGCCTCCTTTGGGGAAAATAACAGGTTTGAGCTGCGCAATTTCAAGATTAAGGGGCTTGAACCATATCCTGAAGGTAAATTAACCCTTCTGTTTGATCATGACAGCAGATTTACGGGCAGGGGCAGGTTTTCCCTGGGTGTTGATGTTATGGTCAATGGCTTAAGTGTTGACAGGCTTTTGATTTCAGGCCGGATAGATCTGTTTGAGAGGATTGTCTGTGCAAGGGTGCCGTTGGAAAGGGGACATAAAATTGAACAGGAGGATCTGTACTACAGGAATGTCAATACATCACGGTTCCGGGTGGCTTATGCAAAAAAAACAGAAGATGTTGCTGGGAAGATTCCAAAGAACAGGATTAAAAAAGGCGAGCTTATAAAAATAAAGGTATTAAAGCAGGCTCCTCTGGTTCGCAGGGGAGACAGGGTAAGGCTTGTGGCAAAAGGGAAGGGGCTTAAAATTATTACTGCAGGAATTTCAAAGGAGAATGGTGCTGCAGATGATCTTGTAAGGGTTGAAAATTTAAGCTCAGGCAAGGTTGTAAGGGGAGTTGTTACTGGCAGGTCCATGGTTGAGGTATATTATTAGAAAGGGGTTGTGATATGGATTTTATGGGAAAAGGGATTTTAAAATTAATGGGGCGGCTTATTATATTACTGCCTTTTTGTACTATTATTGTTTCAGGATGTATTTTCGGATCAGGGCAGAGAGGTGCAGGCATTGCAGTGCCCGAGGGATTATCTGAAAAGCCGGCTGTACTTCCGCAGTTTGCAGCTCTGCGTTCCAGTGAAGGATCTCTTTTTTCAGGGCAGTCAAGGTTCTTTTTCGAAGATACAAAAGCGTGCATGGTGGGAGATACAGTGGTGGTTGATATCATGGAGAACTCCTCTTCAAACATGAAGGTGACCACAAAAAGCTCCAGAAAAAGCGGGGTGAATATCGGAGTATCATATCTTTTTGGCAAGCTTCCAAGGCTTGCTGAACGATATGGGATTGCAGATACGAAAAAACTTCTTGGCACTACCTATGATAATAAACTTAAAGGTGAGGCAGAGAGCGACAGGATCGGACAGATCACAGCTTCAATAGCTGCAAGAATAACGGAAATTTTACCAAATGGTAATTTAACCCTGTTTGGCAAAAGGGCAATAAAATCCAATAATGAAGTTCAGTATATCACGGTTTCAGGTATTGTAAGGCCTGAAGATATAGATTCTGATAACAGGGTGAAATCAATTTCCCTTGCCGATGCCAGAATAGAATACTATGGCAGAGGAGCCCTGGCTGATAAGCAGAAACCCGGCTGGGGAGTCAGAATATTTGATAACCTGTGGCCCTTTTAGATGGAGGAGAACCATATGAACAGAGCCAATTATTATGCATTGAAATTATTGACAGGCCTGCTTGCTGCAATATTTGTGATATTACCGGGCCGTACCGGGCTTAATGCGGCAAGAATAAAGGACATAGCATCAATAAAAGGGGTGAGGATTAATCAATTAACAGGATATGGACTCATTGTGGGGCTTAATGGAACAGGAGACAAATCAGGGGTTAATTTTACTAAACAGTCCCTTGGTAATATGATGGAAAAAATGAACATCCATATAAACAAGAACCAGCTCAATGTGAAGAATGTTGCAGCAGTCATGGTAACAGCAGATATCCCCCCCTTTGCAAGGATTGGAGACAGAATCGATATCCTGGCCTCATCCCTGGGAGATGCAAAAAGTCTGAAAGGTGGCACACTGCTTATCACTCCCCTGAAGGGCATAGACGGAAAAATTTATGCTGTTGCACAGGGTGCAGTAACAGCCGGGACCGGCAGTAAAGCCCATCTCCAGGTTGTCAGAATACCCGGAGGAGCAACAGTTGAAAGGGAGATACCTTTTAAACTTGATGGAAAACGGAATCTGCTGTTATCATTGTTCAGGCCTGATTTTACCACTGCCACCCGCATGGCCGATGCAATAAATGTTTCCATGGGTCCGGGTGTTGCCCATGCCATTGATGCAAGCGCGATTAAACTCAGGATACCGGACAATATGTGGAAGACAGGAGTGGCAGAATTTATTGCTGATATTGAAAGCCTTTCAGTCATACCAGATACAAATGCAAGGGTGATCATAAATGAGAAAACAGGCACTGTTGTAATAGGTGAGGATGTAACGATTTCCCCCGTTGCAATAGCCCATGGGAACCTTTCGGTCATAGTAAACCAGGGCAGGACCAATGAAAGTGTTGGGAAGACCCTGGAGCTTCCCGGAAGTTCAACCATTGGAGAACTTGTAAACGGGCTTAACTCAATTGGTGCATCATCCAGCGATCTCATAAGTATTTTACAGAGCATTAAGGCAGCCGGTGCACTCCGTGCAGAACTTGAAATAATTTAATGGAATCCAGGAGATATTATCAATTATGAATACTATAAGACAAATTGACATCAATCCCGGGGAGAATGTTTTAAAAAATACTGAAAACAGAGAGTTAAAAGATGCCTGCCAGGGTTTTGAAGCAATTTTTTTGAAAAATTTATTGAAAAACATGCGCAGTTCCCTTCCAGGAGAAGCCCTTTTTGAAACAGATAACCATGGCATGGATATATATAAATCAATGTATGATGAATACCTTGGAGAGGCTCTTTCAAAACAGGGAGACTCAATAGGTCTGGGCAGGTTCTTATATGAGGAGCTTAAGGAAAGCATTTAAAAACAATAGCAGATAACCGCCTTAACTCCATCTGCCCCCGGGTCGATAATAGATTAAAGGAGATGTGATATGGAAAAATTTGCCTCTGATGTGAAAAATTTGCTGGAGCAGGAACTTTTTCTGTTTAAAAGTTTAAAAAAGGTTTTTCAAAAAGAGCAGCATTGTATTGTTAATATTGACATTGATTCGCTGTGGCATACCATAAAAGAGAAAAAGGATCTGGGGTTAAAAATCAGAGAGTTAAAGGAACAGCTTCTCTCTCTGTTTGAAGAAGAATCTGTTGTATCAGGTGTAAACAGAGAAGAGCCACTCAATCTTTCAGGCATGATTGAGATTATGTCTGCTCCCGGTGAATTGAAATCAGAAATATCAGGTTTGAAAACTTTAATAGTGGGTGAAATGGAGGAGATCAAGGCATTGGCAGAGGTTAATAGTAATCATGTCAACTCATATCTTCTGGTGGTTGACGATGTGTTTTCCACAATTATGGATGTCACGGAAAAGAGCCGTTATGATACTGCCGGTCCGTACTCCGGCGTAAAAAAAGGCAACTGCCTTATAAGGCAAGAGGTATAATATGAGCGGTATTGGTTCAACATTAAGCATAGCTAAAACAGCCATAGCAGCCCAGCAGTATGGTCTCAATGTAACAGGCCAGAACATTGCAAATGTGAATAACCCGGATTACAGTGTCCAGAGTGCCCGGCAAAAGAGTATGAGGCCGTCCCGATACGGTGGATTTCTTTTTGGAACAGGTGTTGATACATACCAGATACGCCAGAGTGTTGACAAACTCCTGGAGCAGAGGCTCACAAATGAAATGTCAGGCCAGGCCTCCTTTGAAGAACAGGAATCGTACATGCGTGTGCTTGAAGGATTTTTTGATGAAAATTCCGATGCAGGCATCAGAAGTGTATTAACCGAGTTCTGGAACTCCTGGCAGGATCTTTCCAATAACCCCCTGGGATCATCGGAAAGGGTGGCGGTCTTTGAAAACGGAGTTAAACTCGCATCACGATTTGAGGCAGCTGTTTTAAATATGGACGGTTTGACCAGGGATATCACTTCAGATATCAGTTCGGCAGTTACAAGGATAAACTCTTTAACATCCAAGATCGCAGACCTGAACAAGCAGATTGTTGGAGTGGAGATTAACAGGTCTGCCAATGACCAGCGGGACCAGAGGAACATGCTGGTGGATGAGCTTGGTAAACTGATTGATATCACAAGTTTTGAAAAACCCAATGGAGCTGTTATCATTAATGCAGCCAATGGCTTTACCATTGTAAACGGTGTTGATACCTATGAATTGAGCATGAAAGATAAGAGTGTGGCCTGGAAAAGTGCGTTAAGCAATGACCAGAACATATCTGACAGGATTTCCGGAGGAAAGCTTGGCGGTCTTCTTAAAATGAGGGATGAAGTGATCCCCAAATACCGTGCAGAGATTGATGCCCTGGCAAGGGAAATGATATGGGCACTTAATTACCAGCACTCCCAGGGAGTTGGCCTGGAATATTTTAAGGAGCCTGTAACAGGAGAGTATGCTGCCGATGACAGCGGCTGGCTGTCAAGTCTTGAGTTTGGGGATAAAATTGACTATTCCAGGGATTTTACCCTCTGGACAGAGGATAGAACTTATGCTGACACTGAATATACAAAGACAAAGATTGATATGGGTATATCCAGGGCAGTGGTATCCAACTGGCAGGGAGCGGCACCTGGTCTGCGCCAGTCCATTTACAGGCTTACAGTGGTGGAAGAAGCCCAACTCGGGAATAAAATAGTCACTGAATTTGATGGTGACGGCCTGGGAATTGTGCATGGCTCCACTGGAAATATTTCAGCTGCCCTGTCCAATGCCATTGCTGACCAGGTACTGACGGTTTATGGAGGACCAGAAGGTACCACGCTCATTGATATCAGTGATGCAGGCGGGAATGCAAAGCGTTCGGCAGCTTCCATTGCAGAGTTTTTAAATAATATCCAGGGAGTTTCTGCCTCGGCATCACAAAACAGTGCAAGTTTTGATATCACAGGGATAGCAAATGCCCAGGATGGTGATGAGGTGCGGCTTTCCCTCTATGTGGACGGTGTTGTACATGGCTTAAGTTTTGTAAGGGATTCCAGATCAGGCACCCTGGAGGAGCAGTTTGAAAACGCACTTAGATCGGCTGTACAGGCACTTAATACCATTAACGAAGATTCTGATCTGTTTGCGGATAATCTTACAATATCAAGCAGAATGGGAAGAACATTGGGTGTCGAGGCTTTTGAAGTGGTTGATAACACAGGTGTAAGGCTTGACTCTTTTGCAAATTTCAACCAGGGTGATACTGTCACTTTTACTGTTCAGTCGAGTGTGGCACCGGTTTCCACAACCAGTGTCTCTGTGGATTTGACTGATGTGGATGTTTCTGACCAGGCAGCCATGGCCCGGGCGTTCAGTGAAGCAATGGCATCAGCACTGGCAGGAACACCCTTTACAGTGGAGCACGACCCTTCAACCCATTCTGTAGTTTTAAGAACTACTGACAGGTCAGATATTATTCTGACCAATGCAGACAATGATACCGGGAACAATGCATCCATTGATATTACAACCCTTGCCGGTACCAATGCCAATGCCGGCAATACAATTGACTTTTCAAACCCTGCAAATTCAGATACTTTTTCCGCCACTTTAACCAATGCTGACACCATTGATTTTTACAGGCAGGGCATGCAGTCCCAGAGCGTCACCCTGGCAGAAGCTTCTGCTGGTGCAGGCAGTAAATCAGCTGTGATTACAGGGACTGTAACAGCATTGATGGACCCTGGCATGGCAATACAGTCAACTGTTTACAGTGCAGGGTCAGGAGGTATGTTCCTTGAAAGAAGCGCTAAAACAGGAAGTTCGATCATTACCCTCGGGGGGACAGGAGGGTTTTCAGGTTTTACAGCCGGGGAAACCATATCCTTTGATGTGGACGGAACAACAATAGATTTTACAGTGGGCGCAGCCCCTGCAGGTATAACCGATCTGGCCCTTGCCATTAACCTTGAAGCCCAGCTCAATAATGATTTTACAACGGCAGGGGTTGACGGGAACTACCAGGTCATAAGAACCGGAGCATCTGTGTCGATAATTAAAAATGTCTTGCTTGATGACCCGATTGTGGTTACAAATTTTTCCGAATCTGTCACCAATGATGCAGCTCTTGCAGTGACAACCGGTACAGGCACTGGAATGAGTCAGCCCCGGAATGAACGCCTTGAATCGGGAAACACCAATAGAGATCATGCAACATCTTCTCTTTATAAGGATCAGGGTATTATCCTGTGGGAAAAGCTTAACAGGTATGGACTTAAAACAGGCGAGACAGGTTTGATCCATGTTGAGGATGAAGGAAGGGTTTCCATTGTGGAGGGTGGTGCTGCCACTCTCTCCTTTGATATTTCAAAGGGCAGTCTTGTTGCTGGAAATACCCTTATTGTAAATACTGACACCCTGGGACGTCCCGATCCTTTGAGTTTCACCATAAGTGGTGCAGCAAACAGTATCAATGAAATTTATAAATTCCGTGTTGTTTCAGGGGGTAAGGTGGGACAATTGCCGCCAACCGGGGATGAGCCTTTGGTTATTGAGTGGAAGAACAGCGTTAAAACAGGTACGTTTACCATTGAAGGCCATGATCCTCCCTATACACCACTGGCACCTGTAGAGGTAAAGGTTGATGGCATGATTGTAAAATTTTTTGATGGAACGCTTTTCCCCGACGATGTTTTCACCATTACAACCGGTGATACAGGTATCCCTGTATCAAGGAACAGTGCTGGAATTACAACGGGAGAGACAGGTTCTGACTGGCACTGGACAATGGACTCTTTTACAGATCAGTTTAATAGAAAAGCCCATGGCATGAGAGCATCCACAACTCTGGACAACAGGTTAAAGTTTTCAACATCAGATCAATACCATGTGATTGATAATATAGAATATTCCCAATCTAATGGATTTTCCGGGGATAATTGCTCCATCATTGTAAAGGATCAGACCTCCCTTGATTTTTCAAGTGCAGACTTGAGATTTGTCCGGGCAGGAGGGAACTGGGGTGTAATGCATGACCCGACTGGCGGCAAGCTTGCAATGCTTCCTCCGGGAGGAGATGATGACGGGTTTGGCATTGATTTCACCGGGGACGGATTTGCTGATATTGAGATAAAATTTGAGAAAAAGGTCACAGGGGATGGGTATGTGGAGTTTGATTTGCGGAAACACGATTTTCAAAACCTTGGTTTTGCTTTTTCAGACAATTCATCTGAATCATCAGGGTTTCTTGCTGCAGCCGGAGTTAATACCTTTTTTAAGGGTTATGACAGCGTTACCATGGAGGCAGATGGAAGACTTAAGGATACAAAGTTTGTAAGCTCTGCTTCCATTAACAGCGAAACAGGTGTAATAAGCCAGGGTGACAATACCAATGCCCTTGCCATGGCAGATGTGCAGCACCAGACAAAGACTTTGAAACTCTGGACATACCAGAGGGGGATTGAGGCCTGGTCAAGCACCACAAACGCCTCCCTGGATGAATATTTCAACCAGATGATAGGGTCAATGGGTATAAAGTCAAGGACAATCAAGAATTCCAGAAAATTTGCCGATACAATGGTTAATAACATAAGAGCACAGCGGGATTCGATTTCAGCTGTATCCCTTGATGAGGAGATGATTAAACTTATGAAGTATCAGCATGCATTTTCAGCTGCATCAAAACTGTTAAAGGTTTCCGATGAGATGCTCAATACCCTCATTGCCATGCGCTGATATGACAAAGTATTCAGGAGAATAAAATGCGGGTTCCAAATATTTCCATGTATGTTGATTCGACCCACAGGCTTGGCAGGCTCACAAGCCAGTTACACGATGCAAATGAGGTCGTAAGCACCCAGAAAAGGATCAATGAGATTTCTGATGACCCTCTGGGTTTAAGTCAGGTATTAAACCTGAAAAATTGCCTGGGAAATCTTGATCAGATTGAGCGTAATCTGAACATGGGAAAATCCTGGATTACAAATGTGGAGACAGCCATGGGCAGTGTCAATGATTTGATCCTTGATGCAAAGGTTGATGCAACGCGCCTTGCCAATGATTCCATAACTGTTGATGAAAGACGTGACACAATTGCCAAGATAGACCATATGATTGAACAGATCATTAACCTTGGCAATACCCAGGTGAATGGCAGTTATGTTTTCAGCGGTACAAAGACAAATACCATATCTCTTAAGTATAACCACGACAGAACAGGCGTGATTTACAATGGGGATGAGACTCCCTTTGAAGTCAGAAGCGACAGAAATTCCGGCATTAAAGTGGGGCGCAGTGGCAGGAATACATTCTGGGAAGATGAGATTGATATCAATAAAACAAATAATACCATAATATTCAAAGAGGACAATGGGCATGGAACTGCATTTGAAAAAATTCTCAAGGCTGAAATTCCAAGCGGGCTGTACAATAAAAGCAGGCTTGAACTTGCAGTAAAAAATGCATTGAACAAGGCATCTGAAGACAATGGGTACAAGGTTGTATATCAGGTTGAATACAATAAAGACACAAAAAAGTTTTCCATCAGGGAAAATGGATCGTATAAGGGGTTTATGAAGACAACCTTTCTCTGGAAAACGTCAAAAAGCGGTTATATTGATCATATCAGGACAAGCCCGCAAATTGACTTAGGAGAGGTTGAAATAACAATAAAAAACAGGGATGCTCTGGCCATTGACACCCCGGCTCCCCCGGGAACCAAGCCGTTCAGGCTTGTGTGGGAGGGGAACGGCTCCTGGCACATCAGGAACAACCCAGGGTATTTGATCCTGCCTGCACATATACCGGGAACAGCAGACAGGGTTGATATTGACATGAACGGATCAGGTGTTCCAGATATAACCATAAAACTTGCCAACGGGGTTAAACACAGTGGAGAGTACATTGAGTTTGAGACTGTTTCAGGTAAGGGCGACCACAGTACAGGACATGAGATTGGCTTTTCAGACCGGGATTCAGTCCTTGCACCTCCGGTTTCAGATAATCCGGCACAATTTATAACCACACTTGATATTGTTGATGGTGTGAATGATATGATAGATTTTGTGGAGACAGATTCAAACGGCGTTGCAACGACACTGAGTGTTGATCTTGACACTTCCGGGGGGACAACTTCCTACAATGACATGGATGCTCTGGCACAGGTTATTGAGGCAGGCCTTGAAGCATCCAGCAGTGCCGGGCCCAATAATATTGACTATAAAGTCACATATGATGCAGAGACCAGCCGGTTTAATATACGGGAGAACGGGTCAAATCTTAACCGCCTGGATATTTTATGGAATTCCGGTGCCAACAGTGCAGCAGGTATAGGTGCAACCCTGGGCTATTATAATTTTGACAATGACATTACATATCCTGTGTCAGACAGTGCTGTTACAGGCCCTCTC
>Ga0256846_1000134_pt1 | contig 32813 bp, 22 predicted proteins | sample TevniametaG_FD_189098 | JGI IMG/M metagenome (GOLD analysis project Ga0256846, IMG submission 189098) | Tube worm associated microbial communities from hydrothermal vent at the East Pacific Rise, Pacific Ocean - Tevnia | ecosystem: Host-associated > Annelida > Integument > Unclassified ...
AAAATCACAAGGGCATCGGAGCGGCCGCCATGGGCTATGGCCACACGATTATTTCGTCTTCGCCCATTGACGTCAACCTGGCGAAGCAGGTCAACATCCTTCTGGAAAACCTGGGGATGGGCATGGATAAGATCGTTATTGACCCGACCACCGGTGGCCTGGGGTACGGGATGGAATATTCCTATTCGGTGATGGAGCGTCTCCGCATGGCTGCGTTGCAGCAGGGGGATGATAAACTTCAGCAACCCATTATCAACAATCTGGCCAACGAAATCTGGAAATGCAAGGAAGCCAAGCAGACCGTGGAAGATGCGCCGACGCTGGGCGATCCGGAACGGCGGGGAATCCTCATGGAAGCCGTTGGCGCCGTTACCTACCTGATGGCCGGGTCGGATATCCTGATCATGCGGCATCCCGAAGCGGTTCGGATGGTCCGGGCATTTATCGATTTGATTACGGATGGCGGATCGGCAATGGATGTCGAGGGTATTCACAAAAATCTGGACGATGTAGATATTGATTATGCCGCCCTGGCGCCGAAACCTGATTTGACCATCGAAGACAAGGGAAAAGCGGCGCCGGCCAAGAAAGCGGCCGCCAAACCCAAGGCGAAAAAAGCGGCCGCCAAGCCGAAAGCCAAGAAAGCAGCCGCCAAACCCAAGGCCAAGGCCGCCGCGAAACCCAAGGCCGCCAAAGCGGCGGCACCGGCCAAGGCGGCGGTTGTGGATGAAGCAGCGGTAAAGGCGGCTGAGGAAAAAGCGGCGGCGGATGCCAAGGCCAGGGCCGAAGCCGATGCCGCGGCCAAGGCGAAAGCCGAAGCCGATGCCAGGGCCAAGGCCGAAGCGGATGCCAAAGCCAAGGCCGAAGCCGACGCCAGGGCCAAGGCAGAGGCCGAAGCCAAGGCCAGAGCCGATGAAATCGCCAAGCGCGAAGCAGAAGAGGAAGCCATTCGCCAGCAACGCGCCAAAGAGCGGGACGCCAGAATGGCCAGGGATGCTTCGGCCTTGAACAAAACGGTGCCGATGACACCCGCCAAAGTCCAGAGATCTCCTCTGGACCGTTTCAAGAATATCAGGAGATAATATTCGATTTTATTTGACAGACAGAAAAGTATTCGCACTGAACCGACATTTCAGTTGGTCCCTTATAATAATGTGAGGAGGAACCTCAAATGGCAGAAGAAAAAGTAAAAGCAGCACCACCGGTTAAAGCTAAAAAACTGGCGGATCCGGCGGCGGCGAGTATTGACCTGGCCTCTCAGGAGATGATTGCCAGGGCGCACGAATTGAACGTTGAAACCATTTTTGACAGAGCCATGAACATGAAACCGTGTAATATCGGTGTTCAGGGAATCTGCTGCAAAAACTGCTCGATGGGTCCCTGTCGGCTTCCGCTTCCCAAGGGGGGCATCGTCGGGGAAGACACCCGCAAGGGACTCTGCGGCGCCACGGCCAATACCATTGCGGCGCGGAACTTTGTCCGTATGATCGCCGCCGGCGCCGCTGCGCATTCGGATCATGGGCGCAGCGTGGCCGAAGTCTTTTTGTCGGCTGCCAGAAAAGAAACCGACGACTATCAGATCAAGGATGTTGAAAAACTGCTGGCCGTTGCGCCGAGTCTCGGCGTGGCCACCACGGTTGAGGTTGACGGCGAGGTTCTGGACAGGGATGTTGACGAAATTGCCCTTGAATTTGCCGAAAAGGCCATTGCTGAGTGGGGGAAGCCGGAAGGCGAGCTGCTCTATGCCAAACGGGCGCCCGAGGCGCTCTATAAAAAATGGAAAGATGCCGGCGTGATTCCCCGGAATATCGATCGGGAAATTGTTGAACTGATGCATCGCACCCATATGGGCGTGGACCAGGATTACAAAAATTTAATGAAACAGGGAACCCGGGCCGCGATTGGAGACGGCTGGGGCGGATCCATGCTGGCCACGGATCAGCAGGATATCCTTTTTGGTACGCCATATCCCCTTCATGCGGAAGCCAATATCGGTGTCATGAAAGAGGATCATGTCAACGTGGTTATTCATGGCCACGAGCCGGTGCTTTCTGAAATGATCGTGGCAGCAGCCCAGACACAGGAGATGATTGACTACGCTAAATCAAAAGGCGCCAACGGCATTCAACTGAGCGGTCTGTGCTGTACGGCCAATGAAATGCTTCAGCGGCACGGCATCCCGCCGGCCGGTAACTTTCTGCAGCAGGAGCTGGTGATTGTCACCGGTGCCTGTGACGCCATGGTGGTGGATATCCAGTGTGTCATGCAGAACCTGGCCAATGTCGCCAAATGTTTTCATACCAAGCTGATTACCACCCATCCGATTGCCAGGATGGAGCAGGAAAATGTTATTCATATCGAGTTTGACGAACATCATGCCATGGAAGATGCCAAGCGGATCCTTAAACTGGCCATCGATAACTTCCAAAACCGTGAGTCCGAGGTGATGATCCCGAAACACAAAAGCACGCAGATTGCGGGCTTTGGCGTAGAGTCGATCAAGTATCACCTGGGCGGCACCTTCCGCGGTGATTATTATACGCTCAACGATAACATCATCAACGGCCGGATTCGCGGCGGCGCCGGGGTCGTGGGTTGTAATAATGCCCGCCAGCAGCATAACAACGGCTGTATTGCCATGATCAAGGAGTTGATCAAAAACGATGTCATTGTTCTGACCACCGGGTGTAACGCCATTGCCTGCAGTACCGAAGGTCTGTTAACGCCGGAATCCGCGGCGGTTCACTGCGGTGCCGGTCTGGCGGAAGTCTGTGATACCGTGGGAATCCCGCCGGTGCTGCATCTGGGCTCGTGTGTGGACAACAGCCGTATTTTGCTGGCCCTGACGGAGATGGTTAAGGCCGGTGGCCTTGGCAACGACATCTCGGAATTGCCGGCGGCCGGCAGCGCGCCCGAATGGATGAGTGAAAAAGCAATATCTATCGGACATTACTTTGTGTCTTCCGGCGTATATACCGTTTTCGGCGGCATGTTGCCGACAAAGGGCGCGCCTGTGTTTCAGGATTATCTGTTTAAGGAGTTTGAAAATAAGTTTGGGGGAATGTGGGACATGATCGAAGATCCCATCGCACATGCCCATGCGATTATCGCCCATATCGACAAAAAGCGAAAAGCGCTGGGCATTGACAAGGCCAGGGAGCGGGTCATGATGGATTTTGCCGCCCGCCAGGCACTGTAATACCCAAGAATATTTTAAAGCTATTTCGATATTAAATTATCCAAATATTTAATCCTTAACTAAGGAGTTACAACATGTCACGATTAATCGCATTTGCCGCCATCCAGGGCGGCTACAAGGTTGTTTCCAAGGCCGAGGGAGCATATCAGAAAGCTCTCGATACCTACGATGCGAGTACCAAGGTAGGGTTTCCCAATACCGGTTATTTCCTGCCGGTCATTTACTCGCTTTTTGGAATTAAGGTTGAAACCCTCGAAGATATGAAAGAGCCTCTGGAGATTGCCCGAAATCTTTTGCCGCCCCATATTAAAGGTAAAAACTGGCTTCCTTATCTGGGGCCGCTTCTGGATGCGGGGATGGCGGGTATTATATCCTATGAAATCATAGAGGCATTAAGGTACCTGAATGACCCGGATTTCTATCTTTTTGCGGAAGATCCGGATATCGAAGCAGGCAAGCTCTGGACCGGTGCGGCGGATGATACGATTTTCAGAAAAAGAGGGGTTGAGTTTGTTGACGGTACGGCGCCTGGTTTTGTGGCCATGGTCGGTTCTGCACCTGATCCTGAAACCGCTAAAATGATCATTGAAGATTATCAGCAGCGAGGCCTGTACATGTTTATGGCGGCCAACCACAACGGGACCACGATGGTTGAGCAGCTGATTGAAGCCGGCGTACAGGTCGGGTGGGGAACCCGGATCGCCTGTTTTGGCCCGGATATCTCCTCGGCGGTTTTTGCATTGGGATTCGCCAATCGGGTTGCCATGGCTTTTGGTGGTGTTGAGCCGGGCGATTACAAAAAAATTCTCAAATACAACAAAGAACGCGTGTTTGCCTTTGTCAATGCGCTGGGCGATGTGGGCACTGAATGGGGTGTTGCCGCAGCCGGGTGTGTTAACTGGGGTTTTCCCACCCTGGCGGATACCGATATCACCCAGATACTTCCGTCGGGTATTTGTACATACGAACATGTCGTATCTCCCGTGGCCTATGATGAAATCTGTGCCCGATCAGTTGAGGTGCGCGGTCTTAAAACGCTGGTTGCGGATGTGGAAATTCCCTGTGCCTTTGGTCCGGCCTACGAAGGAGAACGAGTCCGGGGCGCGGACCTGTACTGCCAGTGCGGTGGCGGTAAAACCCAGTGCACCGAACTGGTCAAGATGGCCGACATGCATGATATCGAAGATGCCAAGGTCAACATTGTGGGGCCGGATATCACCGATCTTAAAGAAGGCGATACCTTTTCACTGGCTATTTTTGCCCAGATTGCCGGGCGGGAATTCCAGGTGGATTTCGAGCCGATTATCGAGCGTCAGATGCATCACCTGATCAATTATATTCAGGGCGTGATGCACATTGGCCAGCGGGATATCTCCTGGATCCGGGTCAGCAAAGCGGCCATGGAAAAAGGATTTACCCTCAAGGATATCGGTACGGTTCTGCATGCCAAGTTCCATCAGGATTTCGGCAATATTCTCGACAAGGTCGAAATTACGCTATACACCAACAAGAAAGATGTCGATAAGATGACCGCCCGCGCCCGGGCCGAATACAAAATCCGCGACGAGCGTGTTGAGAATATGACGGATGAGGATGTAGACACTTTCTACTCCTGCACCCTGTGTCAGTCTTTCGCGCCCAGTCATGTCTGTTCGGTCAGCCCCGAACGAACCGGACTTTGCGGTGCCTACAACTGGATGGACTGCAAGGCCTCATTTGAGATCAACCCCACCGGCCCCAATCAGCCCATTGAAAAGGGGGAATGTCTTGATCCGGTTTTGGGTCAGTGGAAAGGTGTCAATGATTTTGTCGCCAAAGCATCCCGCGGCGCCATCGACCACTACAACTTCTACTCCCTGGTTATTGATCCCATGACGACCTGCGGGTGCTGTGAATGTATTGCCGCCATGCTTCCCGCCTGTAACGGCATCATGACGGTTAACCGGGAGTATACCGGCGAAACACCCTGTGGCATGAAGTTTACCACGCTGGCCGGTGTGATGGGCGGCGGCGCTTCTTCTCCGGGATTTGTCGGGCACTCCAAGTTCAACATTACCCAGGGAAAATTCATCAAGGGTGACGGCGGACTGCTTCGGATGGTATGGATGCCGAAAATCCTCAAGGAAGAGATCCGTGAACGGCTTGAAAAAGCGGGCGAACGTCTGGGTGTCCCGGATCTGATCGACCGGATTGCCGATGATACAATCGGACTGACGGAAGAAGAAATTATGCCCTTCCTCGAGGAAAAGAAACATCCTGCGCTGGAAATGGATCCTCTGATTGGCTAATCGATTGAACCTGAATATCCCGCCGGGACGGACCATGTAGATCGGGTCTGTCTGGCGGGATCAACGCAATATCGTAAACAAGGAGATTGAAATGGCATTAACTGGTATACAGATTTTTAAACTCCTGCCGAAAACCAACTGCAAGGAATGTGGTGTGCCAACCTGTCTGGCCTTTGCCATGAACCTGGCCTCGGGTAAGGCGGAACTTGACAGTTGTCCGTACGTATCCGATGAAGCCAGGGAACAGCTGGCTGAAGCGTCGGCCCCCCCCATCCGGCCGGTAAAAATAGGCAAGGGCGTTCGGGAGCGTATTACCGGTGGAGAGACGGTCCAGTACCGCCATGAAAAAACTTTTTATAACCCCACGATTATCGGCGTTCTGGTCGGTTCTGACATATCCGCAGCGGATCTGACGGCTAAACTGACGACCTGGAATGCGTTTCAGTTTGAACGGGTCGGTTACAATCTTCGGCCGGAACTTGTTGCCGTTAAAGATGTGAATGGTGATGCAGACGCTTTTGCCGCTACGGCCAAACTCGTTGCCGAAACATCCGAATTTAACGTCGCACTGATTACCGAAGATCTTGCGGTGATGAAAGCCGGCGTCGACGCCTGCGGGTTTAAGCGGCCGTTGATGTACGCAGCAACGGAAGCCAATGCGGATGATTTTGGCGCGCTGGCAAAGGAAAATGACCTGCCACTGGCCGTTAAAGCCGATTCGGTTGAGGCGCTGGTGCCCTTAACCAAAAAACTGACGGGCATGGGCCTGAAGGATCTGGTTCTTGATCCCGGATCACGCGAAATCAAGCAGTCCAATGAAGATATGATTGCCATCCGGCGGGCGGCCCTGAAAGACGCCAATCGCGATGTCGGATTTCCGACAATTACATTTCCCTGCGAGATGGCAGCCAATCCCGATGTGGAGACAATGATTGCCGGAATGCATATTGCCAAATATGGCGGGATTGTCATCTTGTCTGATTTTTCCGGCGAAAGTCTGTTCCCTCTCCTGGTCAGCCGGCTGAACATTTTTACCGATCCCCAGCGTCCCATGACCGTTACCGAGGGAATTTACGAAATCAACAATCCGGATGAAAATTCACCGATTCTGGTCACGACCAATTTTGCACTAACCTACTTTATTGTTTCCGGCGAAATAGAGGGCAGCCGGGTGCCAACTTGGTTGTTGATCAAAGATTCGGAAGGGTTGAGTGTATTGACCGCCTGGGCAGCCGGTAAATTTGCCGGCGATGATGTGGGTATGTTTGTAAAAAAATCAGGTATTGCAGACAAGGCCAAGACCCGGGAAGTCGTTATTCCGGGATACGCGGCTGCCATTGTCGGTGAAGTGGAAGAGGAATTGCCGGACTGGACCATTACGGTCGGTCCGAGAGAAGCGCCGCATATTCCGGCTTTTCTGAAGGAAAAATAAATCCGTTAAAGGGGAGGGTGTATGTTACTTATCGGTGAAAGTCTAAATGTTATTTCGACTAAAATCGGCCGGGCGTTTAAAGAGCGTGATGCCAAGCCGATCCAGGCAGAGGCTCTGTTTCAAAAAGAAAAGGGAATGGATGTGATTGACATCAACCTGGGCCCGGCCAAGAAAGATGGCCATGAGCTGATGCCCTGGGTGGTTGAGGTGGTCCAGGATGTGGTGCCGGATATTCCCCTGGCGCTGGATACCTCCAATATTGATGCCATTGAAGCGTCTCTCAAGGTGATCAAGGAAGTGCCGGGTAAACCACATATTATTAATTCCATCATGGTGCGGCCCGAGCGTTACGAAAAAATGGTTCCCATGGCGGCTGAATACAATGCCGATTTTGTTGCCCTGATGTGGGGTCCGGAAGGGTTGCCAAGAGATGAAAACGAGCGGGCAGCGCTTTGCGTTGAACTGCTGTACTTTGCCAATGAAGCCGGTATTCCCAATGAAAAGATCTGGGTCGACGGAATTGTGACGCCGGTCAATATTCAACAGCCCCAGGCCATCAGCCTGATGGAGTTTACGGGGATGATCGAAGATGTGGCGCCTGGAGCCAAAACGACTTGCGGTCTGTCAAATATTTCCAATGGTCCGCCCGAACATCTGCGGCCGATTCTTAACCAGACCTATATGGTTATGCTGCAGAAATACGGAATGGTGTCTGTGATTGCCGATCCGAGAGATGATCAACTCATCGCCATTGCCCGGGACGAGCGGCAGGACATTGTTGATGTTATCTACGGTATCATGGACGGCAACGAACCGGACATGGGCAGCCTGTCCAAAGAACTGCAGGATTATGCCAAGACGGTAAACGTTATTCTCGGTAAAAGCCTGTACTCGGATTCCTGGCTGGAACTGTAGCCGTTCAGGCTCTCCGGTATATCAAATAAAAAAGCCCCCTTCGACACGGAAGCGGGGCTTTTTCGCGTGCCATTCCGTTTGCCTGCACCCGGCCAGGCTTGGCCAGTCAGTCATCTGCGTGCTGTGAGTGTACAGCGTGGTATGCGTTGATCAAGCCTCCCTTTTGACGCGGTGACATCTGCTTCAGCCGGTATTCACGTTTTAAAGCCTGTGACCTGGAATCAGCCGGCTCAGCATAAACCAGCCGGACGGGCCGGCGCGGCCGCGTATATTTGGCGCCCCCTTTTTTGGAATTGTGTTCGGCGATCCGTCGCGTGAGGTCTTTCGTGATACCGGTATACAGCGTTTCATCCTGGCACCGGACCATATAGACATACCAGCCTGAGTGACTCATACGCCCATTTTTCCCAACCACTTGTCATAAGCGATGGCCATCACCGGCCACGCAAAACGGGCGGACAGGTTTTGAATGTCATCGGCCGACAGCGGGTCCGGATTGTCGAGCAATTTTTTCAGCTGTCCTGAGAATGTCCCCGGCCTGTAACGAAACCGCGGGGGGAAGAGTTCCGGATACGAAAGCCGGTCCGGTACGAGGGGACGGCATCCGGCCCGGATACCTTCGAGGACGGCCATGCCGAAGAATTCGTGTTTCGCCGTTGATACAATAATATCGCCCCGAGCAAGCCATTGGGCGTACACTTCCCTGCTTTTCGCATAGCCAAAGTGAATTATTTCTTTTTTCAGGCGGTGCCTTGCTTTGGAAAAGATCTGCGGGCATTTTTCAAAATGCTGGCCCAGAACAATCAGACGGAATTGGATGCCCTGCCTGGAAAGGTCAAACAATCCGGAAAAGAAGGTCTCTGGATCCTTGTCGTGCTCCCAGCGATGGTTCCAGACAATCACCGGCGCGTGATCTGCGGATGACAGAGCACGCGACGCCGCATCGATGGCCGAAAAATCAATACCCGGATATAAAATTATACTTTTGGCAGCCAGGTTGTCGGCCAGATGAAGCAGCGGCGTGTCGGCGGCCTTTTTAAGATAGCGCCGAACACCGGTGAAAAAGGTGTCGCGGTTGTATCGGCTGTTAAAGGCGATATGGTCCGCAGTCAGCGCCGAGGTAAAATTGATGGCGGTAAACTGGTGTTTCCCGGGATCGTTCATCTGGTCCGGGTAACCGAACTGATTTTCATGAAAATAGACAGCCACCGGCAGGGATATGCCGGCCTTGAAAAGCAGGCTGCGAAGTACGGCTACATCGATAAAGGTTGAACAGATTATTCCGCTGTACCGACTTCCGGACGCCACCCGGGCCACAATCTCTTCAGCGGCCCAGGGGGCGGCCAGCTGCATGCGCATTTTCCATTTTCGGGCCGGCAATGTCAGCAGGTGGAACCTGAACCTCGAGTGCTTTCGCAGGCCATCGATAAATGCCCGGTGCGAGCCACCGTCATACGGTTCAACCAGAATAAAGTGTGGCGCTGGCACGGGTTAAAAATATCCTTTGTTACAAATTGGATCACACTCGGACGGTTTCTCCCGCGCGGGGAACAAATGCGGCAAACCCTTCCTGCCCGAGGGTTTTGGCAAAGGCCTCGGACTGGCTTTCTTCACCATGCACCACGGCGACCCGCTTGACCTCAAGGTTCGAGGTTTTGATAAACCGCAGCAGTTCAGAGCGGTCACCATGGGCACTGAAACCGCCCAGTTGAACCACTTCGGCTTTCAGCGGATATTCCTTGCCGAGAAATTTAACCAGCGGAGCGTTGCCTTTCCGGCCGTCATCGGCCCATTTCAGCCCCTGGTCAAGAATCCGCCGGCCCAGGGTGTGCGCGGCCATGAAACCGACAATGAGGACCGTGTTTCTGTCGTCGTGAATTTTATGGCGCAGATGGTGTAAAATCCGCCCGCCTTCACACATACCCGACGCAGAAAGGACGATATGGGGTTTCTGTTCCCGGTTCAACGCCATGGACGCTTCCACCGATTTGACGAAGTCGATCTGCTTAAAGGAAAAGGGGTTTTCACCATTGGCCAGAAAAGTCTCATTCGTTTCGGCATCGTACACTTCGGGATGTTCCCCGTAGACCCGGGTCAGCCGGGTGGCCAGGGGGCTGTCGACATACACGGGCAGCTTCGGGACTTCTCCGGTGTCGTACAATTCGTGCAGATGGTAAATTAACTCCTGGGTGCGGCCAAAGGCAAAAGCCGGAATCAGAACGCTGCCTCCCCGGTTGTAGGTGTCATTGATCACTTTCTTCAGCAGGGGGCCCATATCAACCAGGGGGTCGTGCAGGCGATCCCCGTAAGTGCTTTCCATGATCAGCAGGTCGATATGGCGATCCGCGTCGTCAAATTCTGTGGTCGGGTCCCTGAGGATGGCCGTGTCAAAACGGCCCAGGTCCCCGGTGAAGCCAATTGTAAAGGAGCGACCGGCTTTGTTGATGTTAACGATCGAAATGGCCGATCCCATGATATGGCCGGCATCATAAAAGGTACAGGTCATGCCCTTGCCGATGGTAAACGGGTGACGGTAGGGCTGGCCGTTGAAATAAGTGAGGGCCTGCTCGGCTTCTTCCACGGTGTATAAGGGCCGGATATCGTTCAGGTGATATTTGTCGATAAGGTTCGCGACCACCTCGGTATTAATCCGATGCCCGGTTTTCATCCGGGTCCGAATCTCTTTCTGCTCTTTGTGGCTCAGTTTTTTCCCGGTCAGGTCGGATCGCATCCGGGTCAGTGAAGACCGGATGGTTTTATAATTCAGATACAATGCATCCGATTCCTGAATCCGGGCCGAGTCGTTCAGCAGATAGTCGGACGCATCGGCCGTGGGCCGGGTACAAAAAATCTGGCCATGAAAATTGCCCTTGGTGACCATGGGGATTCGGCCCGAGTGGTCGATGTGCGCATGGGACAGGATAATATTGGTGATCAATTTCGGATCTATGGGCAGGACCCGGTTTTTTTCCGCGCTCTCTTTTCTCCGGCCCTGAAACATGCCGCAATCAAACATGATCCGGTCGGTACCATTGTCAAGTAGATGCATGGAGCCGGTGACTTCCCGGGCCGCCCCGTAAAACGTAACGTTCATATACAGATCCTCCTGTGTGTTTTTTTAACGGCCCACCATACCTCTTGTCTGGCGGATGCGTCAAGGTGATACATGGCCTATGAAACTGTTTCAAAACAGGTAATCCGGGCTTTTCAATGGTAAAGGGGATTCTATCCAAACCTGCCGACGGACAATGCCAGGAGAAACTGGCCCAGATAATAAAGAGGCAGGCCGGCGGCCCGGTTCAAAAAGGTATCCCGAACAAATTGCTGCCGGGCGACGAACAGATCGGACAGATAGAAAAAAACCGCCCCGCCGATTATCAGCGACCGGCCACCGGGTGAAACGGTCTGGAGGCCGGCCAGAGACAGGGCGCCGGTCACCATCAGGGTAATGGCGCTGATATAGGCCAGGACCGGGATGCGCATGGCGCCCAGATGGGGCGCCAGCCAGATGAAAACAGCACTGCTGATAATGCCGACGGCCGCCAGGGTCCCCCATGTCCACAGGCTGATCGGGGCGACACTGAAAAAAGCACACACATAGACCAGGTGACCGGCGAGGAAAACGGCCAGACCAGCCATAAATGCCCGGCGGGAATCAAATGCCAGACAGATATCTCCAATCAGGCAGATGGTCAGGCCAATGATAATCAGCCAGGAATAGGTCAGGTTTGGATGAGGCGTCATCAATGCCGTCAGGACAAACAGGGCGGAAAGCAGGGTTTTGGCGAGCAGCGCGATGTCGGTCATCTGCCGCCGGATTGATATCAGCAGGGTGATCAGCAGCAGAACCGCGATAAAAAATATTCCATGGCGCATGTGGTTTCTCCCGTCTGATTAATCGGCCGGTAAAGGCGCGCAGATCCGGATGACCGTCATGAAGCGCCGGGCGGATCATCCCACACCAGGCCCGACTGGCGGGACAGGCGGTGTGAAATCGCGGTTTCAATGGTCGACCGCCGGCCGTAAATCATCACCCGCCGCCGCGCGCGTGTTATGCCGGTGTAGATAATCTCCCGGGTCAGCAGACGATGTTTGACATCTTCGGGTAGAACAATGAGAACATCGTCAAATTCGGATCCCTGGCTTTTATGCACGGTAACGGCAAAAGCGGGTTCCCAGGCAGGCAACTGGTCCGCTGAATAAGATTGATATCCATCGGTTTGCTGAAAACAAACCCGTAGCCGGCCGCCGTTATCTCTAAGTGCCAGCCCGATATCACCGTTAAACAGACCCCGGTCGTAATCGTTACGCGTCATCATGATCACGCTGCCGGAAAACAGTCCGCTGACAGGATCTCGATAACTGCCCAGGCCCCGCGCAAGAAAATGTTCAACAATGGCATTGATGCCTTCGCATCCCCGGTTGCCCTGGCGCAGCAGCGTCAGGATTTTTGCCCGGCCGATCAGCGCAAACAGGGCGCGCAGAGTTTCCCGTCCGGCGGCGATTGAAAGATGATCCTGCCAGGCCATTTTCCCGGCAGTCGCCAGCCGGTGTCGATAGCCTTCGGCGGGTGTTGCTGCCGCCCCGGGCGGAGACAGAAAATAGCGGTTGACCCAGTGGCGCAGACACGTCTGCCAGTGTGGATCGGACAGCGGGCGGACCACAGCCCATCCGTCGTCCGGACCGGTCAGTGCCGCTTGAAAATCCATCGGCGGGGCATCTGGAAATCGGCCGTGGTTGATGGCCGCGGCAAGCCGGCTGAGGGCCGTACCGGCTCGGTAATTTTTCTTTAATACAATCAAATGATCTTTAAAAAGACCGGCCCGGTCGCCGGAGGGAATCATTTCGGCAAATACGGCACCGGCTTCGACCGACGGAAGCTGGTCCTTGTCGCCAATCAGGATCAGCCGGGTGCGGGCCGTATCCAGGGCGTCGAGAAAGCGGGCCAGCATGACCACGTCAACCATGGACACTTCGTCGATGATAACGGCATCCGCAGGGAGTGGGTTTCTCCGGCGGTAATAAAAGCCATTGTGATATCGGCTGTAGCGTAAGGCCTTGTGCAGTGTGCTTCCGGACAGAGACAGCAGATCCCGGTCTGTCTCGGTGAGGCGGCGGACGGTGGGTAAAAGGCGGGTAATGGCTTCGGTCATCCGCCGGGCGGCCCGGCCGGTGGGCGCGACCAGGGCCATGCGCCGGGCCGGGATACCGGCGCGGGCCAGGCCCCGGACGATATTGACCATCACCGAGGTTTTGCCGGTTCCCGGCCCGCCGGAAATAATCGTCAGCCGGGCGTCGAGAGCTCGGCGCAGGGCGGCAATCTGGTCGGGGTCCCGGACGATGGGATGGCCGTTCCGGCCAAGGCGCAAAACATGGTCGTCGGAAAAAAGGTCGGCCACGATGGCGTCGCCGGCCGGGCTGGAAATATCGGCCGGCGGGTCGGCGGCCAGAAAGGCCCGGAGGGTATCGTGCAGGCGTTTTTCGTGGAAAAAATATTTCTGAAAATAAAGCCGCTGGGTGCCGGCGCCGGATTCAAACACCAGGGGATATCGGTTGGACCGGCGGGTCGTGATCAGGCGATGGTAGCGGTTGTCTGCCAGATGGGTGATGAATGTATCGATCGTGTCGAAAATGTGGCGGAAAGCCGGCAAACCTCGGCTGCCGGCCGCCAGCCGGCCGACATGCGCCCGGGTGAGCTCAAGGCAGAGGCTGCCCTCGGCCATGGCAGCGAACAAAAGCGCCAGAACAACAAGGAGCGGCCGGTCCTCGTCCAGTTTGCCCAGTGTCATCAGGTCGCGGATGGTCATCCAGTCGATGGGGGCCAGATCGATGGCGGAAAAAAAAGCGGCCTCGGCCTTTGGCATCCGGGCGATGGGCGAGTCGACCCCGAAAAAAGACGTCCATTGCTCCCGGGAAAATGTTTCAGCGGGCTCAGACATGATTCGCCAATGTGGTTTCAAGGGTTGTGACAGGGCCGATGTCCTCGGGCGGAACAAAACAGATACCCTGCCCGGGCCCGGCCCCCATGCCCCGAAGATAAAAATAAAACACCCCGCCAAAATGGCGCCGGGGATCGAATCGGTCGCCGAGCACCTGTTTCAGCCACCGGTATACGGCCACGGTGTACAGCCGGTATTGCAATCGGTACCCGGCCGCATCCATATTGGCCGCCAGAGCGTCCGGTCCATAGCCGTCGGCCAAAACGTTCGACTTCCAGTCGGCAATATAATAAACGTCGCGCCAGCGGAAAACAAGGTCAACCACCCCGCGGATCAGCCGGTTCGGGTGGTTATCAATTGTGTAATAAAAACCGATTTCATGCCGCCGGTTGCCGGCGGCCAGCATGCCCAGGGAGAATCGGTTGCCGAGGGGCGGTACCGGCGTCGTCAGGGTATCGGCAACAACCCGGGCCACCTGGGGCGCCAATCCGGCATCCACGCCGTATCGGGCCATTTCCCGGCGGATGAGATCACGGGGGCCGGGATCGTCGAGCAGGTGCCGGGGCCGGGCACGGACGGCCCGGAAATCGATGTGCTCGAAAACGGCGTGAAACATCAACCCCACATCCCGCCCGCCGGGAATTTCATCGGCCGGGCGCGTGGCCGGAGCGATGCCCGGCGCGTCGGCGGCCGTACTTTCGTCGTCTTCGCGCAGCCGGTCACGATCGGTGTCAAACCGGATCCCCGGCAGGGCGGCATCATCGGTTTTGTGCGCATCGGCGTGGATACTGGAAAACGACGCCACCCGGGCGGTGCGCCGGGTAAACCCGTCGGCAGCCGGCAGCCGGCGCGTCGGCAGTTCCCGGAGGCGCGCGCTTTTTTCCGGTATCTCCCGCGCAACCGGTGCCGAAACAGCCGTTTCCGGCGAGAGCCAGGCCGCTTCCCTGGCCCCGGCGGGATCGGCGAAAGCTTCTTTAACGGCCCGGGCCATGAACCGGCACACCGGGCCAAAATGGGCGCGCTGGCTCGTTGCCGGAAAAAAAGGGATGTAAAGCTTGAACTGCGCCCGGGTCAGGGCCACGTAAAGCAGCCGTTTGTCTTCGTCCGTGGCCTCCTGCTGATGCCGCGCCGGATCTGCGGTCCGGGTCAGATCGAAGATGCGGCAGGCAGTGCCGGGAGAATCGCTATCCATGCGATGAAAACAATGATAAGCGGTGCTTGATTTTTGGGTCAGGCCGCCGGCGATAAAAACCACGGGAAACTGCAGCCCTTTGGCCCGGTGCATGGTGATGATCTGCACTTTTCGCTTTTCCGTTTCAATTTCATGAATATCGGCGTCGCCATCGGTACGGATCGTCTGCCGGCGAAAACCGTCCAGCAGGGCGCAGACCCGGTCAAAATCGAGGTTATCGCGGTGGGCCCGCGCGCCGAGGCTGGCAAAAAGCTGCTGGTAATTTGCCTGAATCCGGTCCCATTCAGGCGTTGCCGCTGCCCGGAATGCCAGGCCGCTGTCGATCAGCAGGGAATGGAACAGCTCGCCCCATCGCCGGTAAAGGGCCAGTTGCCGCCAATTGAGAAACAGCCGCCGAACCGGATGGGTGGCCGGCAGGTCGTCACAGGCGTAGAGATCATCGGGTTCAAATTGAAAAAACGGGGTGAGGAGCGCCATTTTCACCCGGGAACTGTCTGCTGGCCGGGCAATGGCGTGCAGCACCACACTGAGATAATAGGCCTCATCCGAGGCGAACAGACCGGGTTTTTGATAATAGGAACAGGGAATGCGGCGGGATGCCAGCTCTTTTTCAATGAGAAATGCATTGGCCCGGCTGCGGACAAGAACACAGATGTCTCCCGGATCCAGTGCCCGGGGCGCCGCATTGGCCTGTGTGATCCGTATCCGTTCACCGGAAGTCAGAAACCGGATTTCGCCGGCGATAAAGCGCGCCAGATTCATGGCGGCCTGGCTTGTCCTGTCAGCACCGCGCAGGTCGATGAAATTGAGCGCGCTGCGGCCGGATGTGTCCTGATGGATCGTTTCGGGCAGGGCATCTGTTTCCGGGCTGGCCGCGGGCCGATAGGCAATTTCGTCCCATTTCCTGTTCTCGGGCGGGCCAAACCAGGCGTCCGTGGCAAACAGCCGGTTAAATCCGCGCACCAGGGCCGGGGCCGAACGCCAGTTGACAGAAAGAGAATACAGGGCGGCGCGGCCACGGCCGGCCAGATACTGCAATTGCCGGCGGGCCGACAGGTAGGTAAATACATCCGCCCCGCGAAACGAATAGATTGCCTGCTTGGGGTCGCCGATGAGAAAGAGGCGGCAGGTATCATCGGATAAAAACAGGCTGGCAAATATCTGCCACTGGATCGGATCGGTATCCTGAAACTCATCGACAAATGCATAGCGGTACTGCCGGCGAAGCGTATCCCGCAGCCGGCCGGCCCGGGGGCCGGTCAGGGCGGTGTGCACCTGCTTGAGCATGTCCCCATAGCTGATCCAGCCATGCGTCGCCTTGATTGTTTCCACTGCGGTGCCCAGCCGGAGAATACTTTCCGCCGCCACAATGTACTTGAGAGATATAAAGGTGCGGATGGCGGCGGTTAAAGCGGCAATCACGTCATCAAGATGCGGGCAGACCTTTTCAGAATTATCTCCGCCCCGGTTGTATTTTTGGGGCCTGATGATGGCCGGACCGGACTGCTTGAACGGTAAATAGCTGTTCATGGTGTCGAGCAGATCGGCAAAACCGGCCAGATCCGGCCGCGCCGGGTCCCAGGCCGGCAGCCATTTTTCCAGGGGCCGCAAGATCTTGGTCAGGATGGATTTTCGGCGGGTGGCATGGAAATTAAGCGACTGATAGGCATCGGCGAACCCGGCTGCCGGGCCGGCCAGAGGGGTGAGCGCGGCCATTGCCCGGGTGAATGAATCGATCAGTGCTCCGATGTCGGCATCATGGGGGTCGGGGTGAAGCCGGTCTCCGGCCGGCGGGTAAAATCCACTGGCAACGATATTGACAAGGGTATCCGTAAGGCCCGTTTTTTTTCTGGGAAAATCTGAAATCTTCAGCAACTGCGGCAGGAGCGGGCCGTAACGTGCCGGCCAGCCGGTGCGCAGCTGCGCTTGAAGTGCCTGTTGAATCAGGGGGCGGTCGTCAACCTGATCGGTCTGAAAGAGGGCGTCGGTCTCAAAGGCAAAATTTGTCAGGATCGTGTGGCAGAACCCATGAATCGTGTGAATGGGTGCGGTGTCAAAGGTGTCCCGGGCGATGGCCAGCCTGGCGGCGGCGGCCGGCGGGACATCCGGCAAGGCCCGGACCTGTTCGATTTTTTCCCGGATCCGGCTTTTGAGCTCGCAGGTGGCTTTTTCGGTAAAGGTGACAAGCAGAATATTTTCCAGCCCCAGGTCGGGCTTTTCCATCAAAAGCCGCACCACCATATTTTCAATCGTATAGGTTTTCCCCGTACCGGCGGACGCCTCGATCAGACCGTGCCGGTCAAGATCGATCTGGTCGACATCGGTAATGGGGATGATTCGAGGTGTGGGCATGAATAATCAATACTTCTGGATGCGGAAAGATCGTCAGTTGGAAAAACAATATCACGGAAATACTGTTTTATACAAGCCGCTGTCACTGGAAGCGCAATGTCTGCACCCCGGCGCGCTGAGCGAATCCAGAACGCCGGCCTACTCGATTTTTAAAACCTTTATCAGGTTGGTTGTACCGGGAACGTTCAAAGGCGCACCTGCGGTCAGGACGATGCGGCTGCCCGCATGGGCAAGAGATTCACTTTTAAGATAGCGGTTGACCTGCCAGAGCATTTCGTCGAAATCGTCGTAGGCGGGAACCAGCGCCGGGATGACGCCGCAGGAAAGGCAGAGCTGCCGGTGGGTTGTGGGGTTGGCAGTCAAACCGATGATGGGGTTTTTCGGCCGCAGACGGGCCACCATCCGGGCGGTGGACCCACTGGTCGTGGCGGCAACAATGAGATCGGCCTGCAGATCAATGGCCATCCATGCCGCCGCCCGGCTGACCGCCGCTGCGGACACGGGCAGACTTTTGGGAATATCATCCCGGAAAAACTGTTTGGGATCAAGGCTGGTTTCGGTTTTAAGGGCAACCCGGTCAAGCACGTTAACCGCTTTGACAGGGAACTGGCCCACGGCGGTTTCCTCACTGAGCATGACGGCATCAGTCCCGTCGAGAATCGCGTTGGCCACGTCGGTCACTTCCGCCCGGGTGGGCCGGGGGTTATCCACCATGGAACCCAGCATCTGGGTGGCCGTAATGACCACTTTTCCGGCTGTTCTGGCATGGTGGATAATTCTTTTCTGAATCAGGGGAACGTCTTCCAGGGGCATTTCCACGCCCAGATCACCGCGGGCCACCATCACGCCATCCACGTCGGCAATGATCTGGTCGAGCCTGTCAACGGCCTGGGGTTTTTCAATTTTGGCGATGAGCAGAGGCTGCTGGGTACAGCTGGAAATCCGGGCATGCAGCGGGGCCAGATCTTTTTCGTGCCTCACAAAAGACATGGCGACAAAATCAACCCCTTCGGCCAGCCCGAATTCAAGGTCATCCCGGTCTTTGTCGGTAAAGGCGGGGATTCTCAGGTCACTGGCGGGCAGATTGACCCCCTTGCCGGCGGACAGCATCCCGCCGTTGACGACTTTGGCGTGGATGCGGTCTTCTTCCACGGCCATCACTTTGAGCTCTACCCGGCCATCGGCCAGCAGGATCGACTCGCCTTCGGCCAGATCCTGGCACAGATAGGGGTAGTTGACCGGCAGCGCATCACCACTGGCCTTGCTGCCGCTGACCAGTACGATCTCTTCGCCGGCGACCAGCCGGCGTTCGCTTATTTTACCCAGCCTGATTTTAGGCCCGGCCAGGTCCTGCAAAATTCCCACAGGAGTGCCCGTTTCCCGGGCGGCCTGCCTGATTTTTTTGATGATTTCCCGGTGGCCCTTGTGGTCTCCATGGGAAAAGTTGAGCCGGGCGACGTTCATCCCCGCCTGGATCAACGATTTAAGCATATCTTTAGACGCCGTTGCCGGGCCGATGGTACAGACAATTTTAGTTTTACGAAATGAGGGTGGCATCGATGCTCCTAAATGGATGAGAGTCTGGCCGTGCAGTGGTCTGGAATTCTATGCTGACTGTGGCATCAGGTCAAACGGTATTTTCATATATATGTACCGGTATATATTGGCCAGCCTCATGATTATTTCCCACCGGGCGTTAATCGAGAACCATTTCAGCGATCCGTGGCAGAATATCCCCTGCTTTTTCCCGGATGCAGATATCGCATACCGCATCGTAAGGGGTATCGGATAAATTGACAATCGCCAGAAAGGCGCCGCTGCGGCGGGCTATGTCGGGCAACAGGGCGGCGGGTTGAACCAGCAGGGTCGACCCCACCACCAGAAACAGGTCGCAGCTTTGGCTGAGTGCGGTGGCCCGTTTCATCTCGGTTTCCGGCATGGCCTGGCCAAAGGAGATCGTGTCCGGCTTCAGGTAACCGCCGCAGGCACATTCCGGGGCAGGCTCACCGGCCTGAATACGCGCAAAGGCCTCATGGTCCGAAGAGACCGCATTGCAGGACATACAACGTACCCGCCGCGTATTGCCATGAAGCTCGATCACATCTTCATCCGGGATGCCTGCTTGCTGGTGAAGGCCGTCGATGTTCTGGGTGATGATGGCGGCCAGGCGTCCCTGGTGGTAGAGATCGGCCAGGGCCAGATGAGCGGCATTGGGTTTGGCTTTCTGCAAATCGTCATACATGGCCGCCTTTTGCCGCCAATACTCGATGCGGGCGCTTTTTTGGCGCATGAAGTCATCAAAGTAGACTGGTTTGAATTCATCCCAGATTCCGCCCTGGCTGCGATAGTCGGGAATGCCGCTTTCGGTGGAGATACCGGCGCCGGTAAAGGCAATATTTTTACCGGCGCGCATTTTTTCTGCGATCCGTTTGATGGCGTCTTTCACTGGACCTCCCCGGCCACCCATTTGAGAAAAGCGTTGTTTCCACCGGTGACCGGCAATGCGACGATACAGGGGCAGTCGTAGCTGTGGAGCGCTGTGACGCGCTCTGTTAATGCGGCTATCTTTTCCTGAACGGTCTTGGCAATCAAAACCGTTTCGGTATCCTGCGTCAGTTTGCCCTCCCAGCGATAGATGGCATGCATGCCGTCGATGATATTGACGCAGGCTGCCAGATGTTCCTCAACCAGTGCCAGACCGATCCGTATAGCTTCGGTCTTGTTTCCGGCGGTGATGTAAATCAGAGAGATCGTCATTTAACACCTCGCATGATTTATTGTCTGAGTGCGGCAATCATGTCCGGCAGCAGATCCAGCAGACGACGGATATCAGCCTCGGTATTCAACCGCCCCAGGGAAAACCGCAGGCTGCTGCCGGCCAGTTCGGGAGAAATCCCCATGGCGGTCAGCACGTGCGATACGTTGCCGGAGCCGGAAGAACAGGCGGCGCCGGTGGCGACAGCAATATTTTGGCTGTCGAGGACCAGCTGCAGGGTGTCGCCGTCTACGTCGCCAAAGCTGATATTGGATATGTTAGGCAGTCGGCAGCCGGAGACGCCGTTGAATCGAACGTTTTCAATTTTTTCCCGGATACCGGTTTCCAGCAGCGTCCGCAAAGATCGCGTAGCCGTCGAGAAGTCTTCCCGCTCGGCTTCGGCCAGTTCCATGGCCCGGACCAGGCCGATGATTCCCGCCACATTCTCCGTACCCGGCCGCATCCCCTGTTCGTGGTGGCCACCGAAAAAAAGCGGTGCCAGGGGGGTCCCCGATCGTACGTACAGCAGGCCGGTTCCCTTGGGGCCGTAAATCTTATGGCCCGAAACGGAAAGCAGGTCAACGTTGAGGCGATTGACATCTATCGGGATTTTGCCCAGGGCCTGGACAGCGTCGGTATGCAGAATAATGTTCCGGGCCCGGGTTTGTTCTCCGATTTCCCGGATCGGTTGCAGGGTGCCGACTTCGTTATTGGCCAGCATGATGGAAATGATCGTTGTATCGGGTCTGATGGCTGCTTCAACCGTCTGGGGATCCACAATGCCATCTGGCCTCACCGGTAGATAGTCGACGGTCACACCCAGTTGTTCCAGGTGACGACACGGATTCAAAACAGCCGCATGCTCGATGGCAGAGGTGATAATATGACTGCGGGGATTTTTTTCCGCCTGAACGGTCCCCTGCAGGGCCAGATTATCCGATTCAGTGCCCCCGGAGGTAAAAATAATTTCTCTGGAATCCGCGCCGAGAATATCGGCGGCCGTTTTACGGGCGGCTTCGAGATTCTGTCGAACCGTCTGCCCGAATCTGTGAATGGTCGATGCGTTTCCGAACATATCTGAAAAATAGGGCTGCATCGCTTCAACGACTTCTTCGCGAATCGGGGTCGTGGCGCTATGGTCAAAATACAGCGGATTCATATGGTTTTCCCTGCAGATCGGCGGGCGTGAACCGGCCAAAAAAAAATCCCCGCCAAAGCGGGGATTTTTAATATGGGCGCAAGATAACGCAATGATCCCTCCACGGAGGGACCATTGCCCGGATTTAATACGGCGCCGAACTCATCACCGTGCTCAGCTCTTCGATCTTGTTATTCTTTATACGGTAATCATGAATATTCTGAAGATCTTTGTAGACCTGCTGCATCTGGAAAAATCCATGCCAGTGGGCGTAATCAGGCGCATTCATGGCCGCGCCCTGACGCGCCCGGCGGCCGGTATGATGCCACAGGTAATACATCAGTTCCTGGAAACCATCCCGCCAGGGGTCGCCCTTTTTAAGCAGGTTCTTTCCTGCGAGCTCTTCCTTCATTTTCACCGCACCGGCCCATTGTTTGTTATACAGGGCCACCGCATTATCCAAAGTAGCCCGCTGGGCGGTGGTGTGCGTTTTTCCATGGCAGTTAACGCACACTTTCTGCATTAATTTATCGCCTTTTTCGCCATTGCCGCGTTCACCGCTGCGAATGACACTTGTCTTGTGCATCAAGTCCCATTTCAACCGGTCGTTTATATTATGAGTGGTCGATAATTCACCGATCCCGCTCATGTGACAGGTTGCGCATGTCGGGGCAGTATAGTCCCCCGGCTCCCATGTATCCGGCGCGCTGTCGTATTTCCAGCTGTCGCCATGGGCCAGATATTGCTGGCCATGTTTACTTTCATAATAGATCTCAATATCCGGATGATCCGGCCCCAGATGGCAGGCCGCGCAGGCTTCGGGTTTACGGGCATCGGCAATGGAAAATTTATGCCGGGTATGACAGACCGTGCAGGTGCCGATGGAACCGTCCGGGTACCGCGTTCCCACGCCACCGGGCCAGGTTTCGTTGATTGGTTTATGATCCGGACCCAGTTCGACCTGGGTACCATGGCACATCTGACAGCCGGAAGTTCGGGAGGCGCGACGGTACGCCGGCTGGCCCGTGGGGGTTTTGCCGGTGGACAGGTCGAGCTTGGCGTTGTCCATAAACCCGCACCCTTCATGCTGATAGATCAATTTCTGCAGGCCACCCCGTTTCGGGTCACAGACGGCCGAGCTGGATAACTTGGCATGACCGCTTTTGAGAAACTGCTCGACTTCCTGGGGATGACACCGGGAACAGGTTTTGGAGGACACCATGGGTGAGATGTACGTATCCGTTCCCTTGAGTCCCTCGCACTGGCTGGCCATCGGAGAAGATTTATCCACCGAATGACAGTCGTAGCAGGAGATTCCGGCATGGCTCATCGTACTTTCTTTCCATGCGGCAACGGTCCCCGGCATTTTTTTGGCGTGGCACTCGATGCATTGGAGCGCTTCTTTTGAAAAGCCTCTTTTCAGCACCAGTTCCTTTTTGTCAGACAGGTTCGGATATTGCCCCTGCTCGGTAGCCGCCGCGATGGTGAATACGCCGCCTACAAGCAGAACAATACACACGACCCCGATTCTGCCGACCAATTTTTTCATTGCGCCCTCCTTGTTTAAATCCAATCTTGTTTTAAACTGATCCGGTTTAAATCGTGCTCGATTTTTTAAAAAACGCATCCGTCATTTCAATCAAATTTTTATGGCCCACGTGGGAATGACAATCAACACATGTTTTGTTCGTTTCACCCAGTAAAAATGTCCGGTGAGCGATCAGCCCGCCCATCGGGAGACCTGCGGGCGTCAGGTCATGGTGGCACCGTCGACAGGCGCTTTCGAATGTGAATTCGGTGCGCCGCTCTTCAGCCCTGCCGGCCCAGTCATAGGTGGCGCCGTCAATGCGGAAATTCTGGATAAAATCGTTGGTGCCGCTTTTGGCCTTGGTGACAAGATACCGAAGAAAATTGTCGTGGGGGAGATGGCAGTCGGTGCATTGCGCGGAAAATCCCTTGTTGTTGTTACCGCCATGAACAGCCTGCTGCCACGCTGTTCTGAAAGGCTCCATGACATGGCATGAGGCGCAAAAGGAATCCTTGCTGGTGTTCTCTATCATGAATCCGGAGGCCAGTACTGCCACAATGGTTAAAACAACACCAGCGGCCAATCCGAACCACCACCCTTTTCGGTTGCCAGATTTCCGGGTTACATCCGCTGTGGCCATATTTTATTCTCTTTCTGCTGAGAAGTGTTTTTGCCATGTAGAGAAATGGATTGTGTATGTATAAAGGCAAAAAAAAAAAAAATCAAGGGATAGTTGGATAAAATTTATGTAATATTGCAATCAAAACCGGCGATTTCCAGCTCGATCCGCCCCGGGTCTATCAAGCGATGGGGAAATAACAATATTCGACATACCCGTTGGATATGTCGAATATTTTGAAAATCGCCCGATTAATGATATATTGCCGGTGAACCGGGATTGAACAGGCGGGTGGAAAATTTCTAAACAGCGGCTGCTTCCGACCGGTTACAGATCCGGCGCCTCCTCGTTTATAACATCCCGGATTGTTTTAAGCATACGTTTTAATTCATAAGGTTTGCTGATAAACGCTTTGGCCCCTTCCTTGTTGAAATCGTTTGAAAAGCCGGTGAAGGAATATCCACTGGACATGATCACTTTCACCCCGGGATTGAGTTCTTTTAATTTCTGGAGGCATTTACCCCCATCCATCTCGGGCATGATCAGGTCGAGAATGATCAGGTCGATGCCCTTTTCGCCCCCATTTTCCTGATACACAGTCAGGGCATCCAGACCGTTAACGGCAGTAACGACCGTGTAGCCAAACTTGGAAAGCAGCGTGATACCAAGCTCCCGAATCCGTCTTTCGTCATCCACCAGCAGGATGGTCTCGCTGCCTATTAATTTAGCCGTTTCTTCATCAGTGGCGTGTTTGCCAATCGGCGGCAGGGGATCTCCCCCCGTTGCAGGGGCATCTTCGGCGGCAGATGGTGGCATGTCCGGCGGTTTTACCATGGGGAAGTATATTTTGAATGTCGTGCCGATTTCCGGTTCGCTGTAGCAGGTAATATATCCACCGGCATCCTGGATGATGCCATAGACGATGGCCATCCCGAGTCCGGTCCCCTTCCCGGTTTTTTTAGTTGTAAAAAAGGGCTCGAAAATATGCTTGATGGTTTCTTCATCCATGCCAAGGCCGTTGTCGGTTACACACAAAAGCACATAATCACCTGGTACGGCTTCCAGGTATTTCCGACAGTGAACCTCGTCCAGGAAAGTATTTTTGGTTTCGATGATTAATTTACCCCCATCCGGCATGGCATCACGGGCATTGACGCCAAGGTTCATGATAACCTGTTGCAGACGACCCGGATCGGCCTTGATCAGATTCAAATCTGGATCCAGATACATCCGGACCTCGATCATGTTGGTCAGGGTTCTTTCGAGCAGGCGGTATCCCTGCTTTACTTCATCGTTCAGATTGACCACCATCAAACTGCTTTCCGATTTGCGGCTGAAAGTGAGCAGTTGATCGGTCAGATCGTTGGCCCGTCGGGCGGCGTTTTTAATTTCTCCGAGATGCAGGGCTTCGGGGTCGTTGTTGTCTTTCATCGCCAGCAGCAATTCGGTGTATCCATTGATGACTTGCAGGAGGTTGTTGAAATCGTGCGCCACACCGCCGGCCAAAGTCCCGATGGCCTCCATTTTCTGGGAATGGAGCAGCTGTGCCTCGAGTTGTTTTTTTTCCTGTTCCGCCTGCAGCTGGTTGGATATATCCAGCAGCTGGACTACGGTTTTTTGATTGCCCTTGGAGTCGGTAATCCGTGTAAAGCGAATGCTTCCATGTCGACGGTCACCATTTTTATTGATAAAATTACAGTTTTTCTGGGTATTCAATGGTATTGTGGAATCTATAAGATCCGGGTCGATATCAAGCAGGTCTGGATTATCTGGAAAAAAATCGCCAAATTTTCTGCCGCCTATATCACTGAGTGGGTATCCGAGGATCCGGCATAGTTGCGCATTGGCATAAATAATAGTCTGTTGCTCATCGATGATAAGGATGCCGTCATGTGAGCTTTCCACCACCGAGCGGTACCGCTCTTCGCTTTCACGCAGCGCGTTTTCCGCACTCTTTCGCTCGCTGATATCCCGGGCGACATTTAAGATGACGACTTGTTTTCGGTAGGTGATCACGCGGGCTTTGATTTCAACCGGTATGCACTTATCTCCCAGCCCGATGTGCAGCGTTTCAAAGGTTATTTTCGCGTCCGCCGGGTGATCTGTGGATGTAAACAGCTGTGTCTGTAGCATCCGGGCATCTTCCGGCGGCAGGATTGCCTCATGGCTGAGATTTAACAATGCACCGGGAACATAGCCGAGCTGGATGGAGGTGGCTTCATTGGCCTGGACAATTTTCCCGCCGGAATCGACCAGATATACCGCATCATCTACATTTTCCATAAGTTCGGTATATCGGGTTCTTTCCTCCATCTGTCTGAGTTTGGTGAGCATGTCGTTAAATACTTCCGACAATCGATTAAACTCAGCGTACCCCTCCCTGCCTGTTTCAAAGGTGATATTCTTCGCTCCGCTGGATATTTGATATGCCTTGTTGGCCATTTCGCGTAAGGGGCGCGCCATCCGCCGGCCCAGCAGAATCGAGAACAGGACGGACATCGTTAAAACAGAAAAGGTAAAAATACCGATCAGACGGGCGATATTTCTTTTCTCGGCGACCAGCGCCCGGCGTGAAGACGCAAAATATAAATGTTTAAACCCATTCAAGGGGAGCACGGCCATATCGGAACCGATATGAAAAAGTTTTCCGCTGGTAACAATTTTTTGATAAGATTCTGGATCCAGCGTAATTTTCGTATCGCGCGTCAGGCCGACAAATCCGCTGGGTTTGAGAATCAGGATATCATCATCGATGACACGATTGATATCAGCGGTCAGCGCCTTGTCCATCAGCATGTCATACAATGCGAAAGTGCTGCCCATCCTTTCGTCTTTATGCATGATGGGTGCTTCCAGCCACCACAACAGCTGGGTGCGCCCCTGATCTTCGATGATTTCACCGTCCAGGGGGCCGGCTTTAATCGATTCAACAATCGCGGCAGAGAGGTTTGGATGAATCAGAGGGTAAAAATAGGTCTGGCCCGCTTTCTGGACATAAAAAGAGACGCCTCGGATGCCGGAATTAAACTGCCGGATCTGCGCTTCCATCTGAGAGGTGTCGTCCATCATCATTGTGACCCGGAGCGAATTGTTTTTGCTGAGATCGGTAACGTCTTTTGACAGTTCCTCCAGTCGATTTTTTAAAACAATCTCCACCCGGCCTTTTTGTGCCCGCATTTTTTTCTGGAATTCGGAATCGAGTCGCTTGCCTAAATAGAAATACAATACGACTGATATTAAAAGGACAGAGCCGGTTACCAGAATAACGACGGCGGTCATCAGGTGTGTTGAAAAAAGAATTTGTTTTTTACGTGCCACAGGCCCTCTTATTGCTGCTCTATGTGTTTCCGGAAAAGTTTCCTTTTAATTGAGATTTATATCCTTATTCAGCGGGGCTTTCATAGTGAATGATCAGTTCGATTCTCCGGTTCTGGCGGCGCCCTTCCTCCGTGTTATTTTCCGCTATCGGCCGGCTGGATCCATAAGCGACCGCCGAGAGTTTCGCGGGATCGATCCCGGCCACATCCTGGAGAAACCGGACAACGGCTATCGATCTGGCAGCAGACAAGTCCCAGTTGGTGGCATAATTTTTACCGGGCGTATTGTCGGTATGCCCTTCAACGGCAATATTCTGGCCCTTCTTTGATTTGACCGATGCGGCGATTTTCAATAAAAGCCGCCGGCCTCGCGGATTGATTTCCAGGCTGCCCGGGCTGAAGAGGAGGGTATCTTTCAATACCATTTTTACCCGGCCATTTGTTGATTCGATCTCAAACATTTTTTTGGCAATCTGCTCTTTCAGGCTGGTTTCAATGGTTTTTTTGGTGTCATCCAGCAACTGGATGACGTTTTCCTGAAGCTCGATAATCGAATCTCTCTTCTTAATTTCAAGTTTCAGGCGGCTGACTTTGCCGGTTAAACTCTCCTTTATTTTTTCCAGTTCTCTGTTTCGGGTATTCAGCTTGTCAACCTTCGCCAGGCAATCGGCCTGGGCCGCCGCCGGGGGAGGGGGGGGCTCTGCCGCTGTTTTTGACAGCTCATCGATGCAGCGAGCATTTTTTTCCGCCAGTCGATTATTTTCGAGGGTCAGTTTTTCAATGATTTTATCCGCTTTAAAAATCGGGTGGCGTCCGGCGGCATGCCCGGTTTCCCCGGGCCCAAGTTCTTTTTTGAGCACGCATGCCGAGGGAAACAGCAGAAGAATGCAGCATAATATCAATACACATCGCTTAGGCGCCATCGCGTCAAGATCCCTGGCTGATATCGTCGGGATAGCAGCCTGTCCGTTGTTGGCTTCGGATTGTGATTTTCCCATCGCGATCAGGATATGTCCAGCTCTTTGATTTTGGTCAATAACGTTTTATAGCTGACGCCTAAAATTCTGGCGGCCTTGCTTTTGTTTCCCCCGGTTTTTTCCAACACAGATGAAATCACTTCTTTTTCAACAATGCCCAGCGCTTTTTTGCGGACATCTTTTAATGCCAGCAGGCGGTTGTTTTTCAGATATTGTTTTTCGAATTCAAGGATCTGCTGGATAAATGATGATTCAAGAATCCGGTCGGCATCGATGTCAAAATTTTCCCGTGCCTGGGTGGGGTTATTCAGCTGCGAGATAATTTTTCTGCTGTCGCCCATGACCAGGATTCGCTTTAAAACATTTTGAAGTTCCCGCACATTACCGGGCCATGCATATGCCGACAGTGCCTGAATGGTCGCCGCATCCAGCGTTTCTTTGCTTAAGTATTGAGATGTATATCGGCGGGAATAATAGTCAATCAAAAGCGGGATATCTTCGGGGCGTTCCCGCAAGGGGGGGATATAGATGCTGATCGTGTTGAGCCGGTAATACAGGTCTTCCCGAAACTGTTGCCGGGCGATCTGGCGCTCAAGCTCCTGATTGGTGGTGGCAATGATCCAGGTGTCTATTTTTATTTCTTTTTCCGCTCCCAGGGGAATAACCTCGCCACTTTGCAGGACTCTCAAGAGCTTGGCCTGCAGGGAAAACGGCATATCCCCGAGTTCGTCGAGTAGCAACACCCCCTGGTGGGAAAGTTCGAATTTTCCCCGTTTTCGTTTTACCGCCCCGGTAAATGCACCCCGGGCGTATCCGAACAATTCACTTTCCAAAAGTGTCTCGGGCAGGGCGGCGCAATTGATTTTGACAAACGGCTTGTCGGATCGCGGGGACTGGCGGTAAAGCTCCTGGGCGACGACTTCTTTACCCACGCCGCTTTCGCCGGTAATGATGACATTGAGTCCGGCGTGAGAAACCCGGCTGATCAGCTCCTTGATCTTTAGTATGTCTTTGCTGGCTCCGATTAATGGCGGCGACATCGATGGCTCCATCCATAATGTTTATTGCAATTGTTTTTTTACTGTTGCTTTTCGCAGGTTGATCAACCGGAGGGGCAAAGTAATTCAGCGATTAGTTTTTTTAGGTGCGACATCTCAAAGGGTTTTTGCAAAACGGCATCCGCCTTGGCTTCCATGGAAAGCTTCTCCGGTTCCGCGCCTTTGCCGGTAATGGCAATAATCGGAATCTGCGGGTAATCTTTCTTCAGAATTGAAATCAGTCCAATGCCGCTGATGTCCGGCATGACCAGGTCGGTGATAATCAGATCGAACCGGTTTTGTCTGTTCTCAATTTCTTTCAAGCCGTCCAGGCTGCTGGCTTTACAGATCACATCATAGCCGATGGCCTGTAAGAAATTTTCCAACAAATCCAGGATACTTTGGTCATCATCGATGATGAGCAATTTTGAAGACGATTCCATTGGTATCTCCCCTCGATTTTGATCCCACCGGAAAACAGTGCCATTATTTCCCCGCATGCCAGGGAGCCTTTATGAATAAACCCCATGGCCAGACCCCGTAGATTGGCAGGGTCATGGTTAACCGCGCTGCCGCTGCCGTGCTGATGGATAAAGGACATGATTATCCATTGATGCATGATGAGCTGTTACACTGCCGTCTGCGATGTGCGGAACGGTAAAGTAATCATGATTTATCGTTTGAATACCGGTTGATACCATAGATGGTCTGAAAGATACAGTGAATAATATGCGGGAATACCCACTTACATGCCATGGGAATGATAATTACATAAAGAGGGAAAGAAGATCCATAAAATATGAATTAAATTACCCAGGTGTGATCTGCCCGCTAATCGGGCAGACCACGTCCGGGAATAGTTTAAAAACAAAAATTGCCATATAAATGTAATTATTTCAATATAATAAAAAATATATTAATTATATTGCCAGTAATTGTGATAAAATACCATATAATGGTATAAGATTTGCTGTCTCTACCATGCAGTTGCTCTCTCGATCGCATTATTATTGTATGTTTCGATAAATTAATTGGCATGGATCGCTTTCGGCGATGGATTTAATGGATGCTTCTCAATCAAAAATAGTCATTCTCGAGGATGCCCCGGCACGGGCAGGTTTTTTGCCTTCCGTGGCCAGGCAGACGGGGCATGTTGTTTACACGTTTGATAAGGAAAGCGCCTTTTACAATAACTTTATCTCTATTGACCCGGATCTGATTATTTTCCAGTCGGGATCACCGGATACCGTCTCGCGACTGTTAAATATATTGTTATTTGTCAATTTCAACCACCCGGTTTTGATATTTTCAGACAGCTCCCGTGTCAATGACCTGGCTGCCATTGGTTCGGATTTACCCGCCAGCGTGGGGTCACTTCCCTGTCATCCCGGGAAAATAAAAACAGCCATTGATACGGCTATGGAAAAAGCGTCCCTGGGCGCCGGTAAAAAACGCCCCGGGCCCATATTGGTTGGCAATACACCTGAAATGCTCCGTATTAAAAAGATGATCGCCAGCCTGGGGTATAACCGCGATGCGGTCCTCATTCAGGGTGAAACCGGGACCGGGCGGGAACTGCTGGCTATCAGGATCCATCTGGCTTCAAATGACAATGAAGATGCTTTCATCCGCGTGGATGTGCCCCGGCAGATTTCTGAAACTACTGGAACCGGTCAGAGCCGATATACCTGGAATCATCAGCAAATGATTTCAGACGGCGACCGTGAGTTATTAAAAAACGGTGGGGGTACCATCTATATTAAATCCATTGACAGGCTCCCCCTGTCTCTGCAGGGAACATTGCTGCATTTTTTTCAGGAAAATTACCCTGATGATATCCGGCTCATTGCATCCGGTGAAACCCAGATAGATCAGCTGGTCCATCGCGGATTATTCCGGAAAGATCTGTATTACCGGTTAAATGTCATCCGGATAGATATGCCGCCTCTTCGGCAGCGAAAACCGGATATTCCTCTGCTGGTCGATTATTTTGTGACCCGATATTGTATAGAATCAGGTGCCCGCCATTTCAGTTTTTCCGACAAAACTAAAATGGTGTTTTCCAAGTATGACTGGCCGGAAAATGTGGCGGAAATGGAGCGCTTTCTTTCCGAAAAACTGGGAGCGGTCCGGGAAGATCAGATTATCCACGAGCTCAGCGAGATGACCCTGAAAAATAAGAAAAAAACAGAACGGGGCGTTCATCTCAAAAAGATCACCCGGCGCGTTATCGGTCGGATTGAATCGGAAATTTTGAAACTGGTACTCGAAAAAACAAACTGGAACCGTCGACAGGCCGCAAAAACGCTGACGATCAGCTACAAGTCATTGCTCAACAAGATAAAGGCGTACAATTTGAATTGACGGCACCTGAAAAGGGGTCCTGCAGCTGGCTGGAATACGCTCAATGATCCACAGATACGGATGTATCGCTTGAACTGGACACGACAAACAACTGGGTTTAAAAAGGTGGGATGTAATCCACCAGGCGGAGCTATGCCATGTATCTTTCTTTTTATCAATTAGACGCCAAGCCGTTTCAAATTACAACCGATCCTGAATTTCTCTGGTTCAGCGAAAAGCATAAAGAATCGCTGGCCATGCTGCAATACGGCATCATGGAAAACAAGGGCTGCCTGTTGCTGACCGGAGATGTGGGTACTGGAAAGACAACCCTTATCAATGCCCTGAAAGAATCTCTGGGCGACGATGTGGTTATGGCGGTTATATATGATCCGCATCTTGAAACAATTGACTTTTTTAATCATCTGTCAGCGGCATTTGATTTGAATATGCGGTTCGACACGAAAGGGGCGTTCATTCGTCATTTCACCAATTTTTTAAATACGACCTTCGTAAAAAATAAAAAAGTGCTGCTGGTCGTTGACGAAGCCCAGCGCATGACACCGGAAATCCTGGAGGAACTGCGAAATCTATCCAATATTGAAAAACACTACACCAAGTTGATTAATATTTTTTTCGTGGGGCAGAATGAATTTATCAACATGCTGAAGGGGCCGGAATGCCGGGCGCTTCGTCAACGGATGACGATCAGTTACCATATTCCCCCCCTCACACAGGGGGAGACCGGAGAGTACATCCGGCATCGTCTGAAAGTGGCCGGCGCCAAAGGGAAAATTTTCAATTCAGGGGCCATCGATGAAGTCTATCGCTTTTCAAAAGGATATCCCCGACTGATCAATATTATTTGCGATCTGGCCCTGGTGAGCGGTTTCGTCGAGGAGGCGAAAACGATTCGGCGCGGCATTATTACCGAATGTGCCGGCAATCTTCAGATCCATACTGATTTGGGTACCCATCCCGTTGATAGCCAATCGGAAGCCAGTACACAGGAGACAGCCCAACCGGAGGCAAGCATGTCAGTGGCAACACAGCCGGAAGCCAGCCCGCCGGGCCCACTCCCCCCCGGACAGCCGGAAGCCGGCGCCCCGCCGCGAGAAAAGCGGTCAGCATCCTGGGCCCTTGCCTTTGCCGGGCTGTTTATCCTGACCGTGGCGGCTGTCGGGTTTATCGTTTACTGGAAATAAAGCTGCGCAACTGAATTGATATAGGAATTTTAACACCCAAAACGTAGAATCATTCCAAAAGGTCTGTGTTATGCAAAAAAAGCCGGTCAACATCACGCCCGAATATATCATCGATGTCATTTTAAGACGACGCTGGTACATTTTTATCCCTTTCTGCCTCGCTATGGTGGCGGGCATATTTTATTCAATCTCGGCGCCAAAAGTCTATCAGGCTTCGACCCTGATTTTAATTGAACCCCAGCGGGTACCCCAAAATTATGTGCGCTCCATCGTTACAACGAGCCCAGGGGCGAGAATTGCAACGATTTCAGAACAGATCAACAGCCGGACCAACCTGGATAGAATTATTAACGAATTCCATCTGTTTTCCGGGCCGGAATACGACAAGCTGTATCCGGAAGACAAGCTTGAAATCCTTCGAAAACGGATTGCCGTTAAGATTATCCAGGGACGAAGGGGCAACAGAGACAACGATGCCTTTTCCATTTCCTACCAGAGCGGCAATCCTGAAAAAACCATGAATATCGCCAACACCCTGGCATCCTATTTCATCAATGAAAATCTAAAATCGAGGGAA
>Ga0256846_1000135_pt1 | contig 32743 bp, 26 predicted proteins | sample TevniametaG_FD_189098 | JGI IMG/M metagenome (GOLD analysis project Ga0256846, IMG submission 189098) | Tube worm associated microbial communities from hydrothermal vent at the East Pacific Rise, Pacific Ocean - Tevnia | ecosystem: Host-associated > Annelida > Integument > Unclassified ...
TCCTCCACCCATTCCGGCAGTAATAAATATCATATCCGATCCTTCAAGGATATCTGTTACCATCTCGGTACTCTCAAGAGCAGCTTTCATCCCGATCTCGGGATTTGATCCGCTTCCCCTTCCTCTCGTTAGTTTTTCACCGATTTGGAGAGTAAGTGACGGAGATTTAATGTTTGACAGATCCTGAATATCGGTATTGACGGCAATAAATTCAACACCTGACAATTTCTCATCAATCATTCTATTTATAGCATTCCCTCCGCCTCCACCTATACCGAGTACCTTTAAAACCGCACCATTATTCATCTTTTTCTTTAATGTTATTTTGACTTCATCACTCATTTCCCCTCCTAAAATCCTATAAATTCTTTTACTTTCTGAAAAAAATTTCCGGAAGAATCCGGCATAACACCTCTGTTCCTCATATCGAGGAGACCATACTTGATCAATCCGAGGGATGTTGAGAAATCCGGTGTATTCACCTTATCAATCAACCCCCCAAGACCCATAGGCTTACCAACTCTTACAGGCGTCGAGAATATTTCATCTGCAACTTCAAGTAGTCCGTCAAGTTGAGATGTTCCACCCGTAAGTACAACACCCGCATTTATCTTGTTTTCAAGCCCTTCCTGTTCTATCCTATTTCTAATCATTTCAAATATCTCTTCTGCACGCGGTTTTAATATTTCAGTAAGAAGTGAAGGGTTTATCAGCCTCATTTTTTTCCCTCCGACACTCGGTATTTCAATATTCTGATTTCTCAGATTGGGATCCATCCCCATTCCGTACTTTCTTTTTATAATCTCCGCTTTATCGATCGGAGTCCTTGTTCCGATTGCAAGATCATTTGTAAAATTAAACCCTCCGACACCTATTGTCGAAGAAAATTTGAGTGCTCCTTTTTCATAGATGGAAAAATCGGTAGTCCCTCCACCAATATCAATTAATGCCACTCCGAGTTCCTTTTCATCCGGAGTTAATACGGCTTCTGCGGTTGCTATGTGAGAGAGTACCATCTTCAGAACATCTATTTTTGATTTCTTTAAACATATAAGCAGATTCCTCGTCGCGGCTTTTGAGGCGGTAACTATCAAAATATAAACCTCAAGACTGTTTCCGGTCATACCGATCGGGTTCTTAATATCGTCCTGTGTATCAATAATGAATTCCTGAGGAAGTACATGAAGAATATCCTTATTGTTAGGAAGCATAATACTGCTGCCGTGTGTAACAGCTCTATCAACATCATCCTTGGTGATCTCCCTATTTCGTCCTCCGGTAATATTAATACTACCCTTTGCACTTATGGATTGTACATGACTTCCCGATATATTTATGTATGCGGATTCCACTTCAACACCGGCTGTTAATTCCGCTTCCTTAACCGATCTTTTAATATCTTCAACGGTTTTATTCATATCAACGATAACGCCTCTTTTTATTCCCGAAGAGTCTGCAATCCCATACCCTATCACCTCAACTTCATCTCTCCCTTCTTCACTCTTTACCTGTCCAATAATCGTACTTATTTTTTTAGTCCCGATATCAATACCTACAATAAAATTATTTTTCATTGCACTAAATTATCTCCTTATCAAATTCCAGGTAAAATCTATTCTTAAATCTCAGATCAACACTTTTTATTACTTCTTTTTCATAACCGAGTTCATCCTTTATACTCATATATCGCTTTATTTTATTTAAATTAACATTATTTCCGGTATAAAAAATTTCAGATATCCCTTTTAATTTCAGTGCCGTACCATAAGGTTCTTTAAAACTAATGTATTCAATAATATTCCTCTCTTTTATCAACTCCGAAATTCCGGGAAATATATCAGGTAAATCCGACGGAGTTATATCTCTTATCAACATTATTCCGTCCATTTTCCTCTTACTATCCGCCAGAATAATCCCATTTATGTCAACCATATGATATTTACCTTTGTAAAAAAACTGAAAAGACGGTTTCCTCAATCTTAATCTGACTTCAACGGTAGATGGCAATTTACGAGAAATCGAAACATCATCAATTTCCTTAATTTCCAATAATTCATCTCTGAGCTTTTTTGTATTTAGGGTAAGAATATTCCCTCCGTATTTTGTTAATATTTTTTTAAACTTACCGTTTTGAAAAGTAGGTGAATTAATCAGTTTAAAAGATTGTATATTAAATTTTTCCCAACCGGTAACAAACTTACCTACCGAATAAGCCGCATATCCCGAGAATACAAACAATACAATTAAAAGTATAACATGGAAACTTCTGATCTTAATTGTCTTTATCTTTTTTTGCCGGATAACCGCTCTGTTGTTATTCTTTCTAAGAAATTCTATCTCCGATACGGGGCAATAACCGGCTGTCTTATTCATTTGTTATCCATCTCCATTATTCTTGCAAAATCATGGGCACACCGTGTAAGGTCTCCCGCTGAGAAAAATATAACTGCATCTCCGTCTCCGATTTCCGCTTTTAGAAATGATAAAATATCCGCTACATTATCTAAATAATGTACGGTTCCTGAATTTTTATCTTTTATCATTTGAGCAAGAGTTCCACTGTTAACACCGACTATTTCTTTCTGGTTGGCACTGTATACTTTTGCAAGAATCGTTATATCCGAACTTTCAAATGATTCGGCAAAATCCTCCATGAGATTCTGAAGTCTCGTAAATCTGTGAGGCTGAAATATTGTAACGACCCTTTTAAATTTTCCATGTTTTAATGTATCAAGTGAAACTTTAATTTCAGTCGGATGGTGAGCATAATCATCCACTACAAAAATTCTCTCATTTCTGTACAATACTTGAAATCTCCTGTCCGGAAGAGAAAATTTTATAAGTCCGGATCTTATATCTTCAATATTTATTCCGGATTCAACAGTTGCGGCAATAGCAGCTAAACTATTTAGGATATTATGATGCCCCCCTATATTAAGATTGATCCTCCCCTTTTTTATTCCGTTTATTATCAAGTCAAATGAAGATAAAAAAGTACCAAGCATAATATTTTCCGCTCTTATGTCCGCCTCCTCAGATGTTCCGAAAGTAATCACTTTTTTATTAATATTTCGGATAATTTTTCTTGAGTTAGGGCAATCGGAATTAATTATAACAGCCCCATAAAACGGCACTTTGTTCCCAAAACTCTTAAAAGCCTCCAGAAGAGACTCAAAATCCCCGTAATAATCAAGATGGTCACCTTCAATGTTGGTAATAACGGAGATTGTTGAAAACAGTTTAAGAAAACTTCCATCGGATTCATCCGCTTCAGCAACAAGAAACTCCGAATTCCCAAGTTTTGCTCCACTCTCTTCCGTCTTCAGTTTCCCTCCTACCACGTACGTAGGATCTTTTTTAGCTTCATTCAGTATCGAAGCAATCATTGATGTAGTCGAAGTTTTTCCATGAGTTCCCGCTACGGCAATTGAAAATTTCACCCGCATTAATTCGGCAAGCATTTCTGCTCTCGGAATAACCGGAATTTTCATTTTCGATGCCGTCTTGTACTCAATATTCTCTCCGGTAATGGCACTTGAATAAACAAGAGTCTCAACACCATCGATATTTTCTCTTTTGTGTCCTATAAAAATTTTTATCCCTGCTCTCCTAAGTCTTTTAACCGTACTACTCTCATGAATATCTGAACCCGATATCTCAAAGCCCATATTATTAAGAACTTCGGCAATTCCCGACATCCCCGCACCGCCGATACCGACGAAATGTATCTTTCTAATCCGGCTGTAATTAATCATTTAACAGCACCGTTTTCCTGTGTCTTGAAATATTGAGTAACAATCCTCCTATGAGTAAACTCGACATAAGAGAACTTCCTCCGTTTGAGATAAAAGGGAGTGGAATTCCCTTCGTCGGGAAAATCCCTATAGTCACGGAAATATTAATCATTGCCTGAAAAACAATAAGAAAAGTCAATCCGGTAACAAATAGATAAGTGTATCTATTTCCCGATAGCTTGGCAATATTCAGCCCCCTTATCAAAAAAAGAGCAAACAATCCTACTACAAGAAAAGCTCCTATCAGACCGGCTTCTTCTCCGATAACGGCAAAAATAAAATCCGAGTATGCATATGGCAGAAAATAGAGTTTCTGAACGGAATTACCCAATCCCTGGCCAAAAATCCCTCCGGACCCAATTGCATAAATAGACTGAAGTGCTTGAAAACCGTATGTTGTGGAGTATGCTTCGGGGTTAAGAAACGCAAAAATCCTCCCCATTTTATCGGGATTCATTTTTAAAACGAGAATAAACGAGGGTAGTATAAAAAAAGCGGATCCTATAAGATATCTGAATTTCAAACCTGCTACAAATAATATTACAGCCGTAATCAGAAGAATTAGAGCAAATGTTCCGAGATCGGGCTCCCTGAGTATTAACAACTCCACTATAATGATCGGAATCATTATAAAAAACAGTTTTTTAAGATCATTAACATCACTTTTTTTTCTGCTTAACATAAACGAGAGATAAAGCACAACCGCAATTTTAGCAAACTCCGAAGGTTGGATTGAAAAATTCCCTATTTTAATCCATCTGAAACTATTGTTTATTTTTCCAATAAAAAACACAGCAACGAGACCTGATATAGCCATTATTATCGAAAAGAAAACAAAATTTCTCTCAAGATAAAACGGCTTTTTCAGAGATGTGATAAAGACAGTGACGATAGCTCCGAGAATCAACCATGTTATCTGACGCTTAAAGTAATGGAGACTATCCCCAAACCTTTCCTTTGCAAGAATTGAAGTTGAATTGTGTACCATAATTATTCCGAAAAGTGTAAGCATTACTATAACCACTATTAACACCTTATCAACGCCTACATTTTTTACCATTCAATCCTCTTCAATGAAATCCTTTACATTACTCTTAAAAATATTTCCACGCTCTTCATAATTTTTAAACATATCAAAGCTGGCGCAACCGGGAGCGAGAAGTACGCTCCCTCCGCTCCCGATCAGCACCTCATAGCCTTTTCTTAACGCTTCATCCAGGGTGTTAGCCCTGGTTAAGAAATGTTTATCCAAATTTAAAGCAGCTGAAATTGCATCAGCCGCTTCCCCTATTAAAATTATTTTTTTTATTTTTTTCCCAACTTGATTTTTAATAATTGAAAAATTTCCACCTTTATCTTTCCCACCGAGAATAATGGCAATGTCACCGTCAATTCCCGAGATCGACTTAATAGTAGCTTCGACGTTTGTAGCTTTTGAATCGTTAATAAATCTGACACCTGATTTTTCTCCGCACATTTCCATTCTGTGATGAAGTCCTTTAAAACCGCCAAGTGCTTTCGCTTGATCTGAAGAAGAGATACCAAAAAGTCTCAATACAAGAAATGAAGCAAGAATGTTTTCAAGATTGTGTAAACCCAACAAGGAATTTCCTTTAATTGAAATATTTTCCGTCCTATCCCCTATTCTAATAACAACACGGTCACTATCCAACCATGCTCCCTCTTCAAACCCTCTATTTTCGACTGAGAACCATAGTATTCTAAATTTATTATCTCCTTTTTTGTAAAACTCTTTTCTTAGAAAAAGGTCATCGTAATTTAGGATCAACGGGTCATCCTTCGAAAGATTTTTAAGAATATTTAATTTTGCATCCTTGTAGTCGGAAAACGAGGTATATCGGTCGAGATGATCGGGTGTAACATTGAGTATTGCAGTAATATTCGCTCTAAACTTATCAATTTCTTCTAACTGAAAACTGGAAATTTCCAGAACGGTTATACTATTTTCCCCGATCTTTTTTACTTCGGATATAAACGGAACTCCAATATTTCCAACAAGATGAGAATCCCATCCCGATTTTTTTAGAATATGGTCAATAAGACTTACTGTTGTCGATTTTCCGTTGGTACCGGTAACGGCAATTATCTTGGATCTTATGTAAGAAAATGCAAATTCCAATTCGGATACAAATTTTATCCCAGACTCCCTTAACGGGGTAAATCTATCTTCACGTCCATTTATTCCCGGGCTAATAATTATTTGATCGGATTCGGTTAATCTTGATATACCATTCTTTCCCGACAAAAACTCCACGGGAATACCATTCTCATCAATACCGATGTTTGATTTATCAATCTCATTATCATCAAAAATCATAATTTTCGAGTAATTCGGATCATTCTTAAGAAAAGAGTAAAGAGCTTTCCCTGTTCTTCCGTATCCGATAATTCCTACACTTTTCTTATCCATTTTTTATTTTAGCGATCGCTTTTTCCAACTTAATACCTCTTGATGCTTTGAATAAAAGAATACTGTTTTTATTAACATTATTTACGATATATTCTCCTGCTTCCGCCGAAGTTTTAAAAGATTTTATATTCTTCGTCGAGAATCCGCCCTCTTCTGCTCCCTTCGCAATTAATTCCGATCTTTCTCCAACGGTTATCAGCATCGCGTAATTCAATTTTGATAATTCTATTCCCGCTTCCTGATGATATTTCTCTTCATCATCGCCCAACTCAAGCATATCTCCCAATACTGCAATTTTCGGTTCTTCAAACTCCTTGTCAACCCATTCGAGAGTTTTACTTAGTGCAACCGGATTCGAATTATACGTTTCATCAATAAGAGTTAATTCTCCAAATTTTTCAACTCCTCCTCTTCCCAAAATCGTCTCAATATTCTTAATTGCAGAAGAAATTTCAAAACATTTCATTCCCGAGTGTTGAGACACAATAATTGCGGCAAAAAGATTTTCTATTTGGACTATATTTGTCAGATTGGTTTGAAATCCGACTTCAATACCATAAAAATCTATAAAGAAACTACTCCCGATTTCACTCCTCTCAATGCCTCTGAGAACAATTTCATTTCCTCCATCCATCATTCCGAAAAAAACTTTTCTCCCCTTCTTAATTCTCACTTCATCCTTTATAAACTCGGAATCTCCTGTAATGAAAGCAACACTGTCGGCATTCATATAATTGAGTATCTCCGCTTTTCCCCTTGCAATATTCTTTAAAGTTTTAAGGAACTCCATATGAACCGGAAAGACATTTAATATAACTGCAATGTCGGGTTTGAGAATATCGGCAAGCAAATCTATTTCACCTATTCCCGGATAACTCATTGCCAATTCAAAGACTGCAAAATCTTCATCTCCCTTAAGTTTAAGCATTGAGAAAGGGAGACCTATCCAATTGTTCCAATTCTTAATTGACCTGAACACTTTATACTTTGATGATAGTATTTGAGATATAAACTCTTTTGTAGTGGTTTTTCCGGCACTCCCCGTAACTCCGATATATTTTATCCGTTTATATCTTTTTCTGACCTCGGATGCAAGTCTGTGAGCCGCTTTCAATGGATCTTTAACAACGATAAGAGGAATATCCGTTTTAGAACGATCAAAATCGCTATTCACAACAGCCGCTGATCCCTTAAACTTTTTTAAATTCGGAACAAATTTATGACCATCTCCGTTTTCCGAATTAAGGGCAAAGAATAGTGTTTTATCATCTTTAATATTGCGAGTATCAAATTCAAATTCGGAGTAAATTTCTGTACCTCTAAGATTGAATGCTTCTCCGTTAGTTATCCTTACAATTTCCTCAACTTTAAATTCCGGCACTATTTCCTCCGATATAATTCCTGACAACCTCATAATCATCGAAAGGGATCACATTTTTACCGGTCACCTGATAGTTCTCATGCCCTTTCCCCGCTACTATAACGATATCCCCTTTACCTGCTTTTTTTATTCCCAAAGCAATTCCCTTTTTTCTGTCAAGCTCAATTTGATAAGAATCAAAATCGATAGGAAAGCCCGCTACAATCTGCTCGACAATCAATTCGGGATCTTCATCTCTGGGATTATCACTTGTAACTATTATCTCATCCGCATAACATGCTGCAACAGCACCCATTCGAGGTCTTTTTGTAATATCTCTCGAACCTCCCGCTCCGAATACAAGTATTATTCTTTTGAAATTTAATTCCTTAATACTTTGGAGGAGATTTTCGAGAGCATTATCCGTATGAGCGTAGTCTATTATTACACTGAAATTATTATTATAAATCGTATCAAGTCTTCCCTTGACAGCCTTAAAACTTTTTAGTGCAGAGGATATTTCATCAAAGCTAATATTTCTAACTATTGCCGATGCTACCGCTGCAAGAATATTTTGGAGATTTAACCTTCCTACAAGCTGACTTTCAATCTTTAAATCACCTGCCGGAGTTGAAATTATCGCCTCAATCCCATTTGCAAATAACTTGTAAGTAACAGGTTTAACATCCGCTTCATCGGAAAAACCGAATGTAATAGATTTGGAATTGATAGCTTCAATAATTGATTTACCTCTTTCGTCATCAATATTTATAATTGCCCACTTGTCCGGCGATAAAGATCTGAACAGTTCCAATTTGGAGTCAAAATAATTATCCATGTCGTTGTGAAAATCGAGATGGTCACCTGAAAAGTTTGTAAATATTGCTTGCGAGAATTCAATACCTTCCACCCTTTTCAATTTAAGAGCAACGGATGATACCTCCATAACAACATTTTCAAAATCTCCCTGACACTCTTCGGTAAGGAATCTATATATTTCACTGACTTCCGGAGTTGTAAGAGAAGTGTTATGCCCTTTTAAACCGCACCAAACTCCGAGAGTACCAATTTTAACCGTTTTCATTTTCCTTTTAAAAATAGATTCAATAATAGCAATAACAGTAGATTTCCCATTCGTTCCGGTTACACCTACCACATATTTATTCTTTAACGGATCCCTGAAAAAATTCAGACTCATCCTTGCAAATGCTTTCCTAATATCTTTTAACCTTATCCATGTTACTTCGGTTGAACCGATACAATTTCCCATTTCCGAAACAATTAACTTCGCTCCGGCCTTAATTGCATCCTTAACATATTTATTCCCATCTTCTTTATAACCTTTTATTGCAAAAAAACAATTTCCGATTTTTACACTTCTCGAATCATGAGTAATTCCGGTAATCTCGATATCCAAAGATCCGGATATTTCAATAGTCTCAATCCCTTCAAGCATATCAGAGATCTTAATCATATCTTTATCCCCTCTACATCATTTTGCTTTGAACCGATATTTAAACTCATAATCACCCTCTTTGATATTTCTCTAAACAACGGAGCGGCAACATCTCCCCCATAGAAAAGACCCTTAGGTTCATCTATTACTACAAACATGGTAATTACAGGATTTTTAACAGGGAAAAATCCACCGAAGGAGGAAACGTATAGTTTTCTGAACCTTCCCCATTTATACTTTTTTGCCGTACCGGTCTTTCCGGCTATCCTTAAGTCCGTAAGACCGGCTTTCTTTCCTGTACCCACCTCAACAACTTCAATCATAATATCGGCAACTTTAGAAGCTGTATCTTTTGATATAATACGCTTGGGTTTTTTGTTCCTGAATAAAACACCGTCTATTGATTTTAATATTCTCGGTTCAATCAGATAGCCTCCTGAAGCAATTACATTCAGTGCTCTGACCATTTGAAGCGGTGTAACAAATATTTCATATCCGTGTGCAACATATGCAGTCGAATACCTATTCCATTTATCAAGAGGATTGACAATCCCTTTCTCTATTGCCGGAAGTCTGATACCAAGCTCATTTCCGAATCCAAACTTTTTTACCGAGTTGTAATATCTTCTGTTCCCAAGTTTTAACCCTATCTGGGCAGCACCTATATTACTGGAATAGACAATAATATCCTTAAAACTCAATGATTCATAAGGGTGAACATCTTGAATTTTCAGATTATTCATTAAATATTCACCGTTGTAACAATTAAATCTTTGATTCAAATCACATATCTTGTTTTCCAATGCAGCGGAGGCAAGAATAATTTTAAATGTGGAACCGGGATAATACAAAAACGATACTGCTTTGTTCTTAAGTATTGATTGTTTTGTATATCTTATCCGAGAAGGGTTAAAATTCGGATAACTCGCCATAGAGAGCAATGACCCGTCCTTCGAATTCATTACGATAATCGAACCTCCCTTGGCACTATATTTCATTACGGTTTCTTTAAGTTTCTTTTCAACAAAATATTGGACGGGAAGATCTATAGTTAGATGCAAATTTTTCCCAGGAATCTCTTTCTCAAGATATTCGAGATTAAAAATTTGACTCCTTGCATCAAGTTTTGCATCAACTTTTCCACCCTTTCCCATTATTACCGAATCCAATGAGAACTCTATCCCCGATAAACCCTGTTCATCTATTCCAACACCACCTAAAACATGGGATAATACTTTTTTCTGGGGATATATCCTTTTATGCTCACTAATAAATCCTATTTTTGATTTGAATCCTTCAATATTTATGTTTTTAATTTTATTAAATTCCGAATCTGATAATTTCCTTTTTATCCAAATAAAATGCTTCCCCGATGAAATCCTCTTTCTAATATCAAGTCTTTTATTGTAAGTAAGAGATATCTTGTTAGCTAATCCCGCATACAATTTCCTTGATTCTTTTTTATTGTTATTTCTAAGAAAAGCTGATTTTGAAAGAATTGAGATTGCAAGGATATCTCCATTCTTGTCATAGATAGTCCCCCTTTTAGGGTGAAGAGAAAATATTCGATTGCTCTGAAGTCTGATTTTGTCAGAGTATTTTCCATAATTAAATATTTGAAGTTTGACAAGGACTCCAAGTATTAAAACAACCCAAATCATGAAAGAAAAAAAGACTATTATTACTCTCCTCCTCTCTCCTCTGTTTATTTTCATTTATTTCCCATAGACTTTAATAACTTGACCTTCTTTCGGATACACATATCCAAGTTTGTTAATAGCAATCTTTTCCACCCTTCCGAGAGCCAATAATACCGCCTTTCTGGCACTCAATATATCTACCTCCTCTTTTAATACTCTTTTTTCATTTATTAATTTTTGTTTCTCATAACCATGATTTGTATTTCTTAAATTCAGGCTGGAATAGGTAAAAAGTAGAGTAAACAGGATAATTACAGTTAGCACTATAAGTTTTCCGTAATGACTTTTTTTTTTCATAAAATTTCAACCGCCCTCAATTTTGCTGAACGGGAAGGATTATTTTTTTCAATCTCTTCTGTAGTTGGAACCATAGGAAACGGTCTTATTGTTTTTATACTTCCTGAGTTTTTTAATTTTTTAAATACATTTTTTATAATTCTATCTTCTGTGGAATGGAAAGTAAGAAAAACAATCCTTGCTCCCTTTTTGAGTTTTTTTGAAAGAGTTCCAACAAATTCCGATATCCCCTCCAACTCTTTATTCACATAAATCCTCAATGCCTGAAAAACTTTGGAAGCCGGATGAGTTTTCCCTCTCTTCGGTCTCCATCCGAAATAATCTTCCGAAATTTTTTTCAATTGTAACGATGTGTCAATAACCTCGAAAAGTCTCCTCTCTATGATTCTTTTTGCAAATCCGTCCGCCCTCCGTATCTCTCCGTACTTTTCAAATATTTCAGATAATTCTTTCTCGTTAAATGTATTAACGATCTCGTGTGCCGTAATCCCTTTGGACATATCCTTTCTCATATCCAATTTTGAATCCTCGGAATGAGAAAACCCTCTCCCTTCCGATTTAATCTGATAAACAGATAATCCGGGATCAATAAGAACTCCCGAAACTCTATCCCAATCTATTTCTTCCGCTTCAAACAGATCTTTAAAGTTGGTATTTATAAACCGGACTCTATCTCTATAATCCGCCATATTCCTTTTAGCAATTTCCAAACTCTCCTCATCCATATCAACCGCAATTAATTTCGACTCCGGAAACTTATTTAGTATCAACGCTGCATGCCCTCCCATTCCGACCGTACAATCAAGGAAAATATCCCTTGCCGAATTTTCAAGAACGGAGATCACTTCGCTATTCATCACTGGGTAATGGATACTCATTATTTAATAACCTCGATATCTCATCCATTTCACTATCTGAAAAACTCTTTGAAGCATATTTCTCTTCAAATTCCTCACTGTTCCAGATTGCCATATGATCAATCTGCCCGATAATCAATACACTCCCCTTTAGTTTTATTTTATCTCTCAAGTCAGGTGGTATCAGTATTCTTCCTTTGGGATCCAATTCCGATTCAGTTCCCCAATAGCCTGTTACTCTGACGAAATCTTCAATTTTTCTTGTCCGTAATTGTATTTTTCCGATTTTTTGTTCTATAATTTCCCAAGTATGAAGTGGATAAAAGAGGATATGATCGCTGTTTGCGGATGTAAGGTACACCTCCCTTCCGAACTGTGTTTCGAGGATAGTACGATAACGTGAGGGTACAATTATTCTGCCCCTGTCATCAACTTTGAGGGTGTAACTACCCCGAAATCTCCTATTCATCCCATTTTGTCCCATTTTACCCCATTCATCTTAATACATATATACTTTAAATGTCAAGAAATTTCAATAAAAAATATCTTTTTTTAAAATAAAAAAAATTTTTTCAAAAAAATATATTGACACGCTATATATAGTGTTTTAAAATTTTCCAGTAACTATATGTGAGAGGAGAAGATCGCATGGAAAATTTTTCAGAAAATGCTTTAAAAATTTTAAGGGCAAGATATTTCAAAAAAAATACAAACGGGGAATTAATTGAGAAAAAACCTTCCGACCTGTTCAAACGGGTCTCAAAATTTATTGCAAAAGCGGAAAAGAACGAAAATGACAGAAAAATTTGGGAGGAAAAATTCTTTACGGCAATGATGAACAAGGATTTTATGCCGAATTCACCGACTCTTACAGGTGCCGACAGAGGGATGTGCTTGTCGGCTTGCTTCGTACTTCCCATCAAAGATTCACTTGAACAGATATTTGAAACCGTAAAACATGCGGCTCTCGTTCACAAAGAGGGAGGCGGGACCGGATTTGATTTTTCACTTATAAGACCTCAAGGAAGCTTTGTAAAAAAAACTCAGGGAATTGCGTCGGGACCTGTATCATTTCTCAAAGTAATTGATGCCGGAACGGAAGCTGTAAAACAGGGTGGTACAAGAAGGGGAGCCAATATGGGTGTTCTTCGAGTTGATCATCCGGATATCAAAGAGTTTATTACAATGAAAGATGATGGAAAAACAGCTTCAAATTTCAATATTTCCGTAGCTATAACAAATGATTTCATTGAAGCGGTTAAGAATAAGACTACTTATGACCTTATTAACCCGATGGATAATGAAGTTACGGGAAAAATGGATGCAACAGAGATTTTTGAATTAATTGTCGATTCGGCATGGAGAACAGGGGATCCGGGTCTTATTTTTATTGATAAAGTCAACGAATCAAACCCAACGGCAATGCAAGGTCCTATTAGAGCAACAAATCCATGCGGAGAACAACCACTTCATGATTATGAATCTTGTAATCTCGGGTCGATAAACGTATCAAATTTTTTCTCGGGAAAAAAAGAGGATATGTTCGACTGGGAAAGGTTTAGAGAAACAATTCATATGGGAGTCAGATTTCTTGATAATGTAATTGATGTAAATGAATACCCCTTGAATGAAATTGACAAGATTGCCAAAGGTAACAGGAGAATTGGGCTTGGAATCATGGGATTCTCCGATCTATTGATAAAAAAAGAGATAAAATATGACACTGATGAAGCCAGAAACTTCGGTAAAAAAATTGTTATGTTTTTAAGAAAGGAAGCAGAATACTACTCTGTAGAGCTTGCAAAAGAGAGAGGTAATTTCCCAAATATTGAAAAATCCGTTTACAAGGGTAAACAGATGAGAAATGCAACAGTTCTTACAATAGCTCCGACAGGAACCATATCCAGAATAGCAGGATGCTCATCCAGTATAGAGCCCATTTTTGCATTTAAAGTAATTTCGAAAATTCTCGACGGAGAAATAAAAGATTTCCACCCCTTGTATCTTAAATGGGAAGAAGAACATGGTGAAGAGGATGCACCTGATTATTTTATCACTGCTTCGGAAGTTTCACCTGAAGATCATATAAAAATGCAAAATATATTTCAACAAAGTGTCGACAGTGCCGTATCAAAAACCATTAATTTCACAAACGATGCAACAAGAGAAGACATAGCGTCGGCATATATGATGGCATTTGATATGCAAGTTAAAGGTATTACGGTTTACAGGGACGGATGCAGAGCATTACAAGTACTTAATCATATTGATGAAAATAGTTCCCCGGCTCCTCTCGGAAGGCCGGATTCACTTCCGTCAATGACACACAAGGTCTCTACCGGATTAGGTAGGCTTTATATTACTATCTCAAATTATAATCATAAACCGTTTGAAGTATTTTGTTCAATCGGGAAAAGCGGTTATTCCACTATGGCGGACGCTGAAGCAATAGGAAGACTTACGTCTCTTGCACTTCGTAGCGGAATTGCAGCAAAGGAGGTAGTAAGTCAATTAAAAGGGATTGGAGGATCTGAACCTACTTTTCATAACGGAGCACTAATCCAATCAATTCCCGATGCAATCGCTCAAGCACTGGAATCACATATCGGTGAAGTTAATGTAAGCAATCAAGATTTGAACTCTATAACCTGCCCGATGTGCGGTGCATCGCTTCCGGATGAAAAATGCCCCACATGCCCGAATTGTGCTTGGACCAAATGTGGGGGAACTTAATCTGTTCTAAAAACATTGGGACGGGGCTTGCTCCCAGTACAGCTTATTCAAAAAATTAAATCACATTAAAATAATATTTAGGGCGGGTTGAACCGCCCTGTTTTCACAGAATTATTTTTCTACTTTCAAAATAGTTTTTATGTTTTCTTCGAAACCTTCTTTCGGAAGAGCTCCCATTGCCATCTGCGGTTTATCATCTTTGGGAATAAACAATATTGAAGGAATGCTGGTTATTTGAAATACTCCGGCAAGTTCTCTCTCTGCCTCTGTATCCACCTTGAATATATCAACCTTCCCTTCATACTCTTTCGAGAGCTTTTCGAGAACAGGTGCTACCATTTTACACGGTTGACACCATTCTGCATAAAAATCAATAATTGCAGGACGTTCACCCTTAAAAGTCCACTCTTTCTCATTCTCATAATCAAATATTTTCTTAACGAAAGTTTCTTTTGTTAAATGTTCCATGTTTTAAATCTCCCTTTGTTTTGTTAAAATTTAATTATACCACCGGCAACCAATTTAGTCAATACAGTAGCCGCTTATTAATAATTTTCCAAAATTTTTAGCGTTGAACTTAGTTCAAGTACTTCAAGTGAACAATCTTCCCAATCATGTTTCCAACACACAAGTAAGTCCCAACTATTTGTAAGCTTTCTGCTATCTTTAAGATCATAACTGTTTAAAGCAAATCCGATTTTAACTTTTTCCCATTTTTCCTCTTCAATTGACAGGTTGCGTTTTCCAAAAAATCCGGAGCGACCCGACCCGAAAGTTTCAATTATAAAATTTAACTCTTCGGATACAAGACCAAATATGTATATCACACCACGCGTATCGACAGGAGAACGCTTAATACCCCTGAAATTCAACTCTTCTCCTTTCCCATTATCTTTTTTATCATTTACAGGTTTAATGGTCTTCGGTATAATTTTTTTCTTTTTGGGTTTGGAAATATCTATTGCGTTAAGATTTTCAATTCCACTGTCACCGGAAAGATAATCAAAGCTGGGCTCGGACATTATTTCATCCTTTTCGTTCTTTTCCTTTTTCTTCCCTTTGTTCTCCATTTTCTCAATTGTAAGGATATTATCACTACTGAAATTATCACTGAATTCACCTGAGTTCGGATCTGTCGTTTCTTCTAAATCTATATCTTCTTTTTTTATGGAAATAAATGTATCCTCCATATCAACACTAAAATCCTTATTTTCAGAATCATGTGCAGTAGCCATTATTGTTTTATCGGGAGAAACTATTTCATCGGTATTTCCGGACATTATAATTGTTTTGTCGGAAGCGGCGGAAGATTTATTACCGTACTTCTTTTCCGCAAGTCTATATGCATCATCCAAATTTCTCCATTTTTTCTGATAATCCTCTTTTGAATATTTCCCAATTTTTTCCACAAGTGCAAATGTGGGGGTTCCTCCTGATTCACTTTTTATCCTTAATAGATCATTTAACAGATCTTTAGTCTTAATATTTGATTTCGCTTGTCCATCCTCCAGTCCGGCTTCGGAAAGAACTTCATTCCACGAACTGATATAAAAATTAATCGTACTCAACGGAATCATTGTATTCTTTAAAAAGTCTTTTTTTTTCAAACTTTTTGTGCCAAGGAGTTCTGCAACTCTCCTTATTTCTTCAATAATTTGCCTTTTATTATACATATTATCCCTTCCTGCATCTTATGGTCTGTTCGCTACTAACTCCAACGGAAATAATTTTAATCGGTATCCCTACAAAATTTTCAATAAATCCTATGAAACTTTTTGTTTTATCAGGAAGATCATTGTATTCTTTTATTCCCGATATATCCGATTTCCAACCGTTGTGCATTTTTACTACAGGAGACACGTTATCAAGAAACATATGGTCAACCTCAAATGTTGTTCCCGATTCATCTCCATACTTGTACTCCGTAACCACTCCTATTTCATCAAGATTATCAAGGACATCCAATTTCGTAAGGAAGATGTCATCCACTCCATTTATCATTACGGCATATTTGAGAGCAACAAGATCAAGCCAGCCGACTCTTCTCGGTCTTCCGGTAGTTGAACCGTACTCTTTCCCTGTCTTTCGAAGATATTCCCCCTTTTCACCATCCAGTTCGGAAGGGAAAGGACCTCCTCCTACTCTTGTAGTATAAGCCTTTGATACACCGGTTATTCTATCAAGACTTTTATGTGGAAGACCGGTACCCGTAAACATCCCTCCAACTGTCGGATTTGATGATGTAACAAATGGAAAAGTTCCGAAATTGATGTCCAGTAAAACTCCCTGAGCACCCTCAAAAAGGATATTCTTCCCTCCTGTAAAATATTCATTCAATAAATATACCGAATTTTTAGTAAAATCCTTTAAAAACTTTCCTGCTTCCAAATAATCTTCGACATATGAATCAATCTCTACAATTTCACCGTTAAATGTTTTGATAAGTTTATTGTAATATTCATTTATCGGTTTTATTTTATTTAGAAACTTTTCCTTATCTAAAAGATCCCCTGTAAAAATCGCTCTTCTTCCCGTTAGATCTTCGTATGCAGGTCCTATCCCTCTTCGTGTGGTTCCTATCTCGACATAACGTGAATTTTCAAATACCACATCCAACTGTTTGTGTTCCGGAAGTATCAACGGTGCAGTAGAACTAAGGACAAGGTTGTTATAATCCACACCAAATTTTTCAACACCTTTTATCTCTTCGACCAACTTTATAGGATTTACAACAACACCATTTCCAATAACTGAAATTGTTGTCGGAGAAAATATTCCGGAAGGCAATAAATGTAGAATGATTTTTTCTCCATTATGATATATTGTGTGACCGGCATTATGACCACCCTGATATCTAACAACAACTTCATATTTTGGTGCAAGATAATTTATTGCTTTTCCTTTTCCCTCATCTCCCCACTGAAGTCCTATTACCGCTAAATTCATAAAATTCTCCTCACTTTAACACCGGTAATGACTTTAGCATCATAACAAAAAAAAAAATACAAATCAATCATCCGATCAAAACCGATGTAAAACCCTCTTTATGTCAGATTATTACTTTTTAAGTCCTCTTTTTCTTAGGAGAGCATCTATTTTGGGTTCTTTTCCTCTGAACTTTTTATATAGCACCATCGGCTCTTCCGTACCACCTCTTGCTAAAATATTATCTCTAAATGCTTTAGCTGTTTTCCGATCAAAGATTCCGTTTTCTCTAAAAGCTTCAAAAGCATCCGCACCAATTACTTCCGCCCAGATATATCCGTAGTAACCGGCATCATATCCGCCGACAATATGTTCAAAATATGTACTCCTATATCTTGAAATGATCTCGGGAATCAATCCGATTTTATTGAAACAATCTTTTTCAAACTTATTAGTATCCCTGATCTTCGGATCTTTCAAAGTATGCCAATGAAGATCAAGGTAACAAGCAGCAAGATATTCCAAAGTAATGAATCCCTGATTAAAATGTTTACTGGCATTTAACTTTTTCAAAAATTTTTCAGGAATTAACTCACCCGTTTTATAATGCTTTGCATAAACTTTAAGAACATCCGGATGAAGTGCCCAGTATTCCATTATTTGTGAAGGCATTTCTACATAGTCTAACGCGACATTCGTTCCCGAAAGCGAATTGTATTTGACCTTGGAAAGCAAATTATGAAGAGCATGACCGAACTCATGAAAAAGAGTTGTAACATCATCAGGACTTAAAAGAGCGGGTTTATCTCCAACCGGTTTCGATGCATTTAACACCACATACACAACAGGAGACACTTCTTTTCCGTTCCTGTAATGGTGATCTCTTATGCTTCCGCACCAAGCCCCCCCCCTTTTACTTGCTCTCGGGAAAAAATCCATATAAAGGATACCTATATGACTCCCATCCGACTCAAGAACTTCAAAAGTTAACACATCTTTATGGTATAACGGGATATCTTTTCTCTCTACAAATTTTATCCCATACAACTTATTAGCTACATAGAACACACCCTCTCTCACATTCTCAAGTTTGAAATAAGGTCTTAAAACATCTTCGTCAAAATCATACTTTTCTTTCCTGAGTTTTTCCGTATAGTACCACCAATCCCAAGATTTAAGCTTGAATTTTCCGCCCTCTTTATCTATAAGTTTTTGAAGTTCGCCCGCTTCATCTTTTGCTGCTTGAAGAGTCGGGACCCAAAGCTTATCAAGCAATTTATAAACATTTTTCGGATTCTTTGCCATATTCCTATCAAGTCTGAAATCAGCATAGGTATCAAACCCCATGATGTTAGCTTTTTTCACTCTCAGAGACGCTATTTTAGCAATTATCCTCTTGTTATCGTTTTTATTGTTATTGTCTCCTCGCATAATATAACCTTTATAAAGCTTTTCTCTTAAATCTCTCTTTGTCGAATACTGTAAGAAAGGGGTCCAGCTTGGTCTTTGGGGAGTGAATACCCACTTACCTTTTTCACCCGTTGCATCGGCAACTTCGGCAGCACCGTCAATAACAGATTGAGGGAGACCGTCTAAATCTTCTTTTCTGTGAATAACCATTTTAAAACCGTTAGTCTCCGCAAGAAGATTCTTTCCGAATTGAAGTTCAAGAAGGGAAAGCTCTTTATTTATCTTCCTTAATCTTACTTTGTCTTTGCTGTTGAGATTGGCACCATTTCTAACAAATTCTTTATAATGCTCCTCCAATACTTTCTTCTGTACTTTATCAAGATTAAACTTATCTCTATTATCGTAAACGCTTTTAACCCTTGCAAACAGCTCATTACTAAGGTTAATATCATCCTTATGCTTTGAGAGTAACGGAGACATCTTTCCCGCAATTTTCTGCATTTTGTCATTTGTTAAGCTACTGTATAGACTAAAAAAGACAGCAGATACTTTGGAGAGGAGTTCACCGCTATTCTCAAGAGCTTCAATCGTATTCGCAAAAGTTGCTTTTTCTTTGTTTTTAATAATAGCATCAATCTCTTTTTTGTGAATCTCCATCCCTTTTTTAAAAGCAGGGATATAATGATCTTCTTTAATCAGATTAAACGGAGGTACCTCAAACGGAGTATCATATTTTTTAAAAAAAGGGTTCTCACACATCTTATTCTCCTTGGTATTATCATCAGCGACAATAATACCACTGCTTACAATCAACAAAGCCACAAGTATGGAAATAAATTTTAAACTTAATTCTGTGTTATTTTTTTTCATTTTGTTTCATTGAAATACCATTTTATAATTTCGGTATCATCCTCCTATGGTTAATAATTATATAACGAATCTCTCATTTTGCAAGTTGTTGTAACAATTGCAAAAAAACAAATAAACTATTTTTACAAAACAGAATCAATCCGACCAATAATATATCCATCCCCCCAAATCACAGATGGATACCATTAATAATACCATTATATATTTAACAAGACAACGTAATTTCCTGTTTCTTCAATCAACTTATTTGTGATATAATTTTTTTATGGAGGTACTTTATGAAATTTCCGGAAATGCTTGAGAGATTTTTTAGTTATGTAAAAATAGATACGCAATCCGATGAAGAATCGGAATCTTATCCTTCAACAAAAAAACAATTCGATCTTCTCAACAAGCTTGAACAAGAACTTACGGATATGGGACTTGATGATGTTAAAAAAGATAAATGGGGTTATGTAACCGCAACTCTAAAAACAAACAAAAAAGGGGAAATCAAGACAATTGCTCTGATAGCTCACGTTGACACTTCGCCTGACGTATCCGGAAAAGATGTAAATCCTGTTATTCACAAAAACTATGACGGGAAAGATATAATTCTATCCGCAAAAGATAATGTGATTCTTAAAGTGACCGAGAATCCTCTTCTAAAAGATAAAATTGGTAAAACCGTTATAACAACAGACGGAACCACTCTTCTGGGAGCAGATAACAAAGCCGGTATATCTGAAATAATGTGTGCAATCAAATACCTCTTGGATAATCCGAATTTACCGAGACCGAATATAAGAATACTTTTTACTCCTGACGAAGAGGTGGGTCGCGGAACGGAACATATTACCAACGAAGATATAAAAGCCGATTACGGCTACACCATAGACGGAGAAAAACTTGGTGAGATTGAAGATGAAACTTTCTGTGCTGACACTCTGGAGTTGGATATTACGGGTATAATGGTTCATCCGGGATATGCAAAGGATAAAATGATAAACGCAATTAAAATCGCTTCGGAAATTATCGATCACTTTCCAAAGAACGGACTTGCTCCGGAAACTACCGAAAAAAGAGAAGGATATATACATCCTTTCACAATATCCGGTGGAGGGGAGAAAACAAATGTCAAGATATTGTTGAGAGATTTTGAAGAATCGGGATTAAGAGAAAAAGAAGGATATATTAGAAATGTTGTTGAAACAATAATGAAAAAATATAAAGGGGCAAAAACGGAAGTTAAGGTTACCGAATCATACAGGAATATGAAACAGGTTCTTGACAAACATCCTGATGTTACTGAAAAAGCTATCAAAGCAGTAGAATTGGCAGGAATAAAACCTTTAAAAAACATTATCCGTGGAGGTACAGATGGAGCAAGACTTAGCTTTATGGGTCTTCCTACTCCAAACATCTTCACCGGAGGTTCAAATTTTCACTCCAAATATGAATGGATTACACTTGAGGACATGTACAAGGCATCCGAGGTAATTGTCAATCTAATGAAACTTTGGGCGGAATGATCCGAACCCAAATTCATTATTTTATAGTATTTTGTTAAATGGAGATCCAAATGAGGAAAATAATTATAATCACACTTATTTTATCTGCTATTTCAATTATTCCTGCAATTACAAGAGATTTGAATGTTACCGAAATTAAAGAACAGATAACAAAAGTTCTCAGCGACTCGGAAAAGGGTTGGAATAACGGAAACCTTGAAGAATATATGCAATGTTATCACAAATCTGAAAAGATGAGATTTGCAGGAAACAGTAATTTTAATCTCGGGTGGACAAATACTCTTAAAAGATATAAAAAAAGCTATCCCGATAAAAAATCAATGGGAAAACTTACATTTTCCGATGTTGACATTACCGTTCTAAGCAAAGATTCATCTCTGGTTTTCGGGAGATGGACTCTTCACTATAAAGATAAAAAAAGAACTGGACTCTATACCCTCATTTTAAAAAAATTCAAAGAGGGATGGAGAATAATTCACGACCACTCTTCCTCCAAAAAATAGCTTTGCGGGAAACAGATAAAAAGCAAAAACAGAAGAATCATATCATTTTTGTATTTTTACTTCTGTGTCTACATTAAAGAACTGATAATCATTATATTCATAAGTAATTTTACTCCTTTCCCAAGCACGCCCCCGTCCCAATTTTCCTCCAAAATAACGCTCATGAATCCTAACCTTTGTCGGATATCTTATTCCATTCCGTTTCAACCCGAAATCTATTATACATTTTAAATCAAGGGTGCTGTGCAACATTGAAGCAAATTTCATTAATTTTTTAAACCCTCCGATTGAAAGAGGATTAACCTGAATTCTTAAAATTGAATTATCGGTTTTGTCTATCCAAATTTTTCCAAAAACAGATTTTAATGTATTAAGTTTTCTCGGAAACACTTCAATAAGTGTTGCTTCTGCTCCATTTATCCTATCACTCTTAACATATCTGAATTTATATTTCTCCTGATTTAAATATCCGAGTAATGAAATTGGAGTTAAAATAATCTTTTTTGCTAAAAATGACTCTGTGTTTAAATAATTATGATTTAATGATTTTTTCCGACTTCCACCAATACTTTTTCTTTGCTCCTTCATAACCCCCTTATCATAGATGAGTTGATAATCATTCTTAATTCTGTTAGTAGCATTTTTACCTAATCTTTTTCCAATATTGTTTTTTGCTTTTGAATCAAAAGCAAGGATCATATAGTAATCAATTGCTGATTTCTTCATATCCGTTTTTTTAAGTATCTCTTCAATGTTCTCCTTGCAAATAAAGTGAAAAACGGAATTTTCAAGCTTAATGCAATATTCTGCTACCCCTTGCAAAATGTTTTTTAATTCATTTTTTTGTTTTGCGGTAGTATTTTTTAATTTCAGATCAAATCTTTTATTCATCTTATCCAAACGTTTTAATAATCTTTTACCGAAATTTACCACCCCATCCACATATGCAACATTATTTTTTTCATCTATAAATACAAATTTCGATCCGTCTAACTCTTTGTTATCAACTTTTACATCTATTATTCTTCCCGTAACCAATTTTCGCTCTTTCTTTATATTCACATCCATTTTTGATCCGGGGATGAATCGAACAATAAAAAAATCCAAGTTTTGTCTTTCAAAAGTTTTTAAAAATTGTATCCTAAATGTTGTCTTCAAACTACCTTTCCTCTTGCTGAGAGTATCGAATCCTTCTATTTTTAACGGTGATTTAAAAAATATATTCCTTTTAAGTAAGTTCAACGCCAAAACTTCTTTCTCAACATCTTCCATCTCATTGTACTGTTTCCTTTTTTCAAGAACCCTTAACGAATGTATCTTAACACCCTTACGTTTTGATCTAATCTCAATCATAAGTTTACTCCTTTTCAAATTATCAGCTGAAGAAAAAGCAATCTCATAATAAGCCCTATTCATCTTTTCTATCCTTTTGGAAATATCTTTTCTATTCCCTCTCAGATATTTTCCACCTGACTCAATAGCTAAAGTTTTCAGCGAATCGGAACCGGACAATTGGCTGGAATCTCCCCCAGGTATCCTCGGATCAACAATAAAAATTACAGATCCGCTTTTCCCTAAAAAAAGGGCTGATTTTTTTAACCCCTTATAAAATTCCCCCCTCGCATATTTTGTGCTGTTTAACGCAAGAGATGCAAGTCCTTCGGAAAAAAAATAGATGAATTTATTATCGGTTATCTGATTTAGAGAATAGTAAAGTGTTTTAAAAGAGTCGAAGTATCTTTTGTTGGCATGTATTTGCTCAGACGCCAATTGCTCACGAATAGACCTCTTTTCTTTAGGAGTAAATTTACTGATTTTTACGCCGGATTTAATTTGTTTGGAAGTCATTCCAAGGCCAAATGGATCCTTTTTTAGAAGGTAGGAAGGATCCCGTGTTTCGGGAAACATTAAAATCTTTTCCAAAACAAAAGAAATAAGTTTCTTCTTATCGTTTGAAGGACCGTAAACATACTGAAGACCTGAAGAGAAATCCACTGTCATAAGGACGAAAAGTGAGTTTTCAGAACCCCTTTTTATAATATCCGATGCAATTTCTTTCGATTTTTCAAATCCAAGTTTTGATTGAAAAGCTATATCAATTATAAGAAGAATAATATTCTTTTTCTTTAGACTATTCTCAACCTTTTTATCCACCGGTCTAACATTGACAGAATTAAATTCCCTTTTTAACACTACGAATTCATTTATCCTTTTCCCGTCAACAAAAAGTTTTATATCTCCCTTCTCCATATCCATTATCGGATTGTCACTATTGTCAATTGCAAAAAACGGAACAATCCACCAATCAACTTCAACCTTCTCAACAATATTTTCCCCGAAAGCGATAAAAAACAGAGAAAACAATACTATTACAAAACTTGAAAAAGATTTCATTTCAGTCTCCTTTTTTGGGTATTTAAATTCATATCAGACTTACATTCCATTGTTAATCAGATTTTCAAAATCACTGTTATTAACGAAACTTTTTTATTGATTTTATTTAATCTTACTATTATTAGCAAGAAAACTTCCGAATTTTCAAGACATATTTTTGGATTATTGTCACATTATTTACAATCACCCGTATAAAAAGGTGACACCTCTAACAATAGATAAATCCACTTTACCTAATTCCTACAGTTCCAACCTTGACAGATATCCGCCTAAATGCTAACATCGAATTTCCATTCCGGAGAATTACCGGTTAAGCGATAAATATGTGAGGTAGTCATGAAAAAGAAAGAAAGAGAACATCTTAAAGAAGATCCGTTTGCAAATTTTATCCAGTTGGTTATTGAAAAATTTCACAAGCTAAAGAGAGAAATTATGATTATTCTGGGAACTTTGGGTATTATTACGGTCATAATAATTGCAATTCTCCTTTTAAGATCAAGTACCATTTCCAAAGACAATAAAATTTATTCTTCCGCTCTTAATATTTGGAACTCAACGGAACTCACCTCCGATCAAAAAATAGAAAAACTTTCATCTTTAAAAATAGGCAAGGGCATTTCATCCGCAACAACTTTTTACATTGCTTCTCTTCAATACGAAAAAGGTGATTACGAAAAAGCTAAAGAGTCCTTATCAAAATATAAAAGTGGTAATAAACTTCTTAATGATCAAAAAAAATTACTTGAATCCGAGATACTGTTTGCAATGAAAGAAGAAAAAAAAGGGATGGATATACTTAACCAATTACTATCCGATACAAAATCCGAGATAACAAAAGATTTTCTTCTGCTCAGGATCGCCAAAATTAACATTAAAAACGGTCTTGTCAGAAGTGCAAAAGACAATTTAAACAGATTACTAAGCGAATTTCCCCAGTCAATCTACCAGCGGGACGCAAGGCAATTGATGTCTAAGCTTTCCAAATAAAATTTCTATTTTTTATTATTATTAGAGAATTTTTCTTTTACCATTTCGGTAACGAGTCTAAAGTTAATTTTCCCGCTTCCCATTTTCGGAAGTTCCTTAATTACTAAAAAACTTTTTGGCAAAGCGATTGTCGGAAGTTCAGCTGCCATCTTCTTTAAAGTTGCTCTTTCATCTATCTTTTTAGTTACGGCGGCGATAATTTTGGCTCCTTTGAGATAATCGGGAATCTCAACGACACAACAATCCGTCTCAGTCGGGAGAAGATCGGTTAATACACTTTCCACTTTAACCAGGGATACCATTTCACCTCCCACCTTTGCGAACCTTTTCAACCTCCCTCTATGCCAAACATATCCGTCTTCATCAACCATCCCCATATCGCCGGTATCATACCAACCGTCTTTTATTCTTAACGATGTTTCCTCTATATCGTCAAAATATCCTTTCATTACATGATCACCCTTTGTAAGAAGTTTACCCTCTTCACCCCTTGGTACCTCATCCCCCGTATTAATATCGGCAATTTTAACTTTAACCGTAGGAAGAGGTTTCCCAGTGCTTCCCGGTTTATTCGCATTCGGAAGATTTACAGATATTACAGGACTTGTCTCTGTACATCCATACCCTTCGAGAAGGGTAATACCGTGTTTTTTCTGATATCCTTCTCTTAATATTTCAGGGCATTTATCAGCACCGGCTACAGCTATTCTGATTGATGATAACTCCCCCGGCTCCGACTGCCTAAGGTAGCCATTGAAAAATACAGGTGTTCCTAACATTAGAGTTATCTCTTCCTCTCTGATTATTTGAACCATCTTTCTATATTCAAGAGGATTCGGATACGTGACCACGCAAAGCCCCCTCAACAAAGGCAACCAAAGATTAGTCGTATATCCGAAAACATGAAATAGAGGTAGATTACCGAGAAAGATATCGTTATCATTCAACATAAGGCTTACAAAAATATCTTTAACATTTGCCGCAATATTTTTGTGGGTCAACTGAACTGCTTTTGGATCCTTCTCACTTCCGGAAGTAAACAATATTACGGCATTATCCTCTTCGTGAGTATTTGGAAGTGATCTTTTAATTATTCCAAACGGCATTTTGGACTTAAGAGCTGCTTTAAGTTTGTCAATAGTAGAAATAGTTGTCATAATATCTTCAATAAAGACCATCCCGGGAACGAGACGGCACCCTATTTTTTCTATAAGAGCTTTTGATGTAATAATGGTTTTAAACCCACACTTTTTTTGAGCATATTCACAATTTTCCGAAGCACCTGTGGAATAATTTATCATTACCGGAACACTTCCTGACATCAGAACTCCGATCGTAGTAAGTATTGCACCGGCTGAATTGGGAATCATAACTCCGATAAACCCGTGCTTATAAGCTTTAAATTTTTCAGCAAGCATTAACGAAGCAATAAGAGACTTCGAAAAAGTTACGGTAGACTCTCTACCTCTATCAATAACCGCTCTCTTTTTTCCGTTTTTCTTTGCAATCTTAACAAATTCTTCGTGTAAAATCATAACATCCTCCGGTTTCTTATCATTCGATTATTAAAAAATATATCATAAAAAGAAAAAAAAATGTACAAAAAAGATAACTCGGTACCGAATCAATTAATAAGATATTATTTGTCATGCAAATAAACTATAATGGATACTATCAATCGGAATATATTTTGAAATTAAAATAACATAGAACTTGATACTGTTTTTATGTATAATACAATTAGCGAGACGGAAATATTATTGTATTTCGGTTCAACTGAAATTCGGAAACCAAATGAAGAAAAAGATCACTCTCATCCTATCAATAATAGGGGTTGCTCTGTTTATAAACCTTATCAGAAAGATCGGTATTTCTACAATTCTAAATACAGTTAAAAATATTTCCCCCCTCTTCCTTTTAATACTTTTGTTTCTCAGATTTATATTTTGGATAATAAGAACAATTAACTGGAAAATAATACTCTTGAAATGTTCAATAAAACTCCCTTTTTGGAAAATCTTTTATGCAAGGATTTCAGGCTTTACAGTAAATTACCTTACCCCATCGGCAAATATTGCCGGAGAGGCTGCAAGGGTGATGATAATTAACAAAGATACCGATAAGAATACTCTCTCCACAGTTATCCTTGACAAAACCATTGAACTGATCGCTTCAGCTTTCACGGTTATGATTGCAATAGCTATAGCGATTTACATGATTCCAATGCATAGAGTACAAAAATACATTTATGTAGGATTTATCCTTTTCTCCATTATTTCAATAATATTTGTTCTCAGGAAACAACATCAGGGATTGCTAAAATGGATAATTGGCAAACTTGATAAGTTGAAAATTTCATTCAAATTTATTAACAATAATCTGGAAAAAATAAAAGAAATCGATGAGAATATTTCAAGTTTTTATAAAAATAATAAAAGCTCTTTTATAGTAATCTTGTCTCTCTATTTTCTACAGATGTTAATATGGACATCTGAAATCTTCTTTACACTTAGATTCCTCGGAATGGACAGTATTACATTCCTTAACAGTTTTCTTATAGTGTCACTCGGAACAGTTGCTTTTATGCTCCCTGTTCTTCCCGGTGGAATTGGAGTTTATGAATTAACATATCTTGCGATATTCGAACTGCTTGGATTAAACGCCGCTTTTTGTATGGCTCTTGTTATCACAAGAAGAGTGATAGCACTGGTATGGGCAGGAATCGGACTCATCTTTTTTGCAAAAGCAGGGATTAAAAAGAGAGATCTTGTTAAAAAAGTATAGAAATAAAAAATTACCGTTTTTCAATGTTGCCAACCAAAAAGATAGTGTTAATTGTGACTTTGTTTTAAAACAACATCCCAGAATCAATTTTTTGGGGATTACTATCAACATTTATCGTTATAAGCATATCATTACCGTAATGCACAAACTCCGAACTCTTATCAAATTCACAACTACCTATTTTCTTGAACTCATTACTCCAGAATTCTACTATAACCTGATTCGTTTTGCTGTTCTTCCAATTGGTCAGCAAAGCGACAAAACCGATAATATCCTCTCCCGTATCCAAAACAATTTCCTTCTTTTTTACAATTCGGATTAACATGTTTCCTTTCTCGATTAATTTTTCATGAGAAACCTTGCTGTACGAATTTTCATTATTACAACTTATAAAAAACAATATAAGCGGTAAACTTACCAAAGTAATTTTTAATAATTTCATTTTCTTACTCCTTGTTGTTATAGCAGTCCGGTTTGTCAAGACCACTATATGTCAAGACTTTTTTTTAAAAAAATTATTGCACAAAAGTCACACTCTCTTTACGCACTGGTGATTCTATCTCTGTCCCCTTTTGTTTGCACTTAACGATGGATGAAGTAATTGTGATATTTTATTCTAACCTTTTATTCTAAGAAATAAAAGACAGTTTGTTTAAAAATTCAGATGCCCGTTCCATTTTTATCCTATCTTTTGATTTCCTCTCTCTCAGATTCATTACCACCTGAAACACCTCTGCACTCGGGAGCATCTTTGCAAATCTGAAGAGTGATTTAGAGAAATTATTTTCCGAATACTTTACTTCAATAAGCAAAACCGGAATATTGTCAATAACAGCCAGGAAATCAACTTCGTTCTTTTCTCTGTCCCTTAAATAATTCAACGAAACCTTACTTCCTGTAATATCTTCCAGAAAATGAAGTTCCCGAAGCAGAGCGTTTGCTACAGTATTTTCAAGTTTTGCTCCGATATCTCCATATACCGAGCCTGTATCATACAAAAAATATTTTGCCTCTTTCAGAATACTTCTGGAAATATTTTTATGATAGGGACGCACTGGAAAAATCACATATAGGTTCTCAAGAATTGTAAGCCATTTTTTTACAGTTGGAACGGAAACCTGAAGATCATTGGCTAACGATGTAAATGAAGTTGTTGCTCCTACTCTATCTCTCAGCAGATCAATCATTATTTCAATAGATTTGATATCCCTAACATTTTCCAGATCTAACAAATCTTCTCTTATTATGGAATCTATGTGAGTTCTCCGCCATCTTTTTGCATATGATTCGGATTTTTTCAGAAAAACTTCAGGGAATCCTCCTACTTTTAGGATAACCGATAAAGCTTCTTCCGCCTTCATATTGAGATTTGAAACCGCTTCTTTTACGGTTATCGGGTGGAGCCTGAATGAATTATATCTTCCCGCCAGAGAATCTCCTCCTTTTCTGTAAATATCCAACCTTGCAGACCCTGTAATAAGCATTGCCGGAGGAATACCTTCCGTATCGTAAATCCCTTTCAACCAGGATTTCCACTTTTTCATTTTATGGATCTCATCAAAGACAATAAGGTCTCTGTCACGTGCCCATTCTCCTTTAAAGATTATCTTTCTATGTATCGAAGAGTCATAATTAAGGTAAGTGAAACTATTGGTAATCTGTTTTGATAAAGTAGTTTTTCCGACTTGTCTCGGACCTGACAGAAAAACTATTTTTTCTTTTAAATCCCTTAATAGAAAATTTTCAAGATATCTTTTCATTCCACTATTATAAACCCTATTTTAGTTTTGTCAAGACTTTTTTAAACTTCGCTTTAATTCTGCCAGCCCACGATCTTCAATACTCCTCTGCTTTATAACATAAAAAATTATAGCACAAAAGTCACACTCTCTTTACGCACTGGTGATTCCATGTCTGTCCCCTTTTATTTGCAATAAAGGTAAAATAGCAATTTACCCTATTTCTTCCGTAAGGACAGATTCCATATCCCCTATCTTGAAAAAAAATCAAAGAAATAAAGTTAACTGACCGGAGGGAAGGAATCCCTTTTGGACACCGTCACCCCTGCCTGTGAGAGACATTTATCTTTTAAAAATCAGTATATTTCCCAACCATTTTTCTTGTAAGCACCCTAACGTCAATGATAACTTTCCGATTGCCGGATCCAAAATGATAATATTATTATCTGAAATCTTATTCAATACCACAAAATGCTCCTTTATAAAATGAAGAATTGAATACAAGAAAAAAAATGAATATCAATAATAAATGAACTTTTTTATTCATTCGAGTTTATTTTAAATGCTTGATATACAATATCCATTCTTCGTTTTCATTTTCCTTTAGTTTGTAAAAAATGAAATTGTCAAATGTTATAAGCACTCTTTCTGTATTATCTAAAAAGTTTAAATTAATATCATTTTCAAGTATTTTTTTCCCTTCAAGATTAAAAACTCTTATAATTGATTGTAATTTTCCGTTTTCTTTATTTCTTTTTCTTCCTAATATATAAATTATTTTATTTGACACTTTTAATTTTGTAATTATCGGGTAATATTCGGGTAACATAATGTTGTCCTTAAGATTAAACGATAATTTTTTCATAGATTTAATACTCTTATTCAATAATTTTAGAAAAATTTGTTTTTCTTTTTTGTTAAATTTTGTTTTTTTAAAACCATGTTTAAAGCTTTTAAGCTTATCGCCTTTATAATTTAAAATATCTATTGCGGAGTTATTTTTACTTAATATGTATATTTTGTTTTCATAGACAAAATAACTGTTTATTGCAATTTGTGGGGCAAAAAAAAATATTTTGCCGTTTTTAGTCTGTTGTATTTTTAATAGCTGTTTTTGCCTGTTAAATTCTTTATCAAAAATACTGACACAAAAATAAGAATTTAATTGTTTAAAATTCATGGAAATACCTACAAATTTGTCCTTGACTGGAAAATAATTAAATTGAGGAGGTATAATTCCTGTTCTAAATGATTTTATTAATTCTCCGCCCGTAGTATAATATGATAATCTCCCGACACTATTAATAATTAAACCTGTATTTGTCGGTACTATCAAGCCGATAGTATTTCTGAATTCTCCGGGTCCCTCTCCTTTCTTGCCGAATTTGTTTATTAAACTATAGTTTTTTAAAGAATAGATGTATATGGAAGTACCTTCACTTATAAAGAGCCTTTCGTTACCAACATAAATAGCAGATGGTTTCATTAATTCTTTTAAAACGATTGACTTATTACCAAATGAAAACTCAAATAGAATAAATATACAACTCAATAATATAATAAACTTTTTCATAATAACTCCTTAGATTGATTTTCGTTTTTATCGTTTACAATTTCGACAAATAATTCATTAAGATTTAATTTTTCAAATTTAACGGTTCCTCCAATTTGATTTTTTATTCTTTCTTCAATAAAAAACGAGTTGTTTTTTATAATAATGCTATAAATATCACTTGTCTTTTTTACTTTAAACAGATTCTTTTTTATTTTACTGAAATCTATATTTTCAGATGACTTGAATACGAGCTTTTTCCAATTATTTTTTAACGTTTCCATGGATTCATCAAGAATAATACTGCCCTTATTTATAAATACGACACGATCCGAAAAATATTCAATATCCGACATAATGTGAGAAGTAAAAAGCAAACTTATATTTTTATTTTTTTTCAATTCTTGAACTTCGGTTAATAATAAATGTCTGACCGCAGGATCAAGTCCTGAAGTAGGCTCGTCAAAAAGATAAAAGTACGCACCTGTTGCGAGAGCTATAATAAAGGATAATTTTACTTTCATTCCTTTTGAAAGTTCCTTAAACCTTTTATTATCTTTAAGTTCAAACTTTTCTCTGAGTTCCTTGACTTTCCCCCAATCCCATTTTGGATAGAATTTAGAGTAAAATTTAATAATGGAATTAATTTTAATATCTCTGTAGAAATACTGTTCTTCAAGAATTATTCCCATTCTCTCTTTAATTTCAGCCTCATATTTAATATGATCTTTTCCAAAAATTCGAATATCTCCCGAATCTTTTTCAACCATATTTAAAATTGTTCCGATTGCGGTTGATTTACCTGTCCCGTTAGGACCTATCAGGGCAACAAATTCTCCTTCCTTAATGTTAAGACTAATATCCAATTGAAAATTTTTATACTTTTTTTTAAGAGAAATTATCTCTAATACATTCATCTATACCTCTCTATAATGCCTTTTCCTGTATATAAAAACACCTATAATCACCAAAATGATGTTGATAGCAAAGCCATATATAACAATATGCAAATTAACAGTTTTCATAGTATTAGACAATCTAATAAAGTCCTTTATTGATAGTTCTTGAGCATAAATAAAAAAAACAATTATAAGCAAACCGACAATAATCTTCATCAACACTTCAAGCCTATTTATTGTTATTATAAAAATCAATGTAATTAAAATAACAACTATCATTTCTTGTTTGGAAAAATTGACAAAAAATGCAAAAAATTCTCCCTTAAAAAATATCAAATATAATAAAATCGAAATAAAATAAAAAACCAAAATATCCAAATAAAGGAGTATTAAAAGAGAAAAATATTTATAATCACTTTTGATTGGAAGAGTCGTCAGGCTTTTATTATATCCATCTACATTTTTTACTTTGAAAATACTTTTCCATAAAGAATAGACCAAAAAAAAAGTTAGCAAACTACAAAATAATATAAATATATTT
>Ga0256846_1000136_pt1 | contig 32509 bp, 27 predicted proteins | sample TevniametaG_FD_189098 | JGI IMG/M metagenome (GOLD analysis project Ga0256846, IMG submission 189098) | Tube worm associated microbial communities from hydrothermal vent at the East Pacific Rise, Pacific Ocean - Tevnia | ecosystem: Host-associated > Annelida > Integument > Unclassified ...
GCGGTTTTCATACCTAAATCTTAATTTTTTTACAGCTGATATAATAACACACTTTACACAATTTATATCAATTATTTTTGGTGAAAAGCAGCGGCGAATTTCGTAATACAAACCGCCCGGACCTGCGGCCGGCGTAAGCGCGGCGAAAATTTTGATTTCCGGTCGGTATAAGCCCGTCTTTACAGGCGGAACTTTTTTTATTAAAAAGTATTGAAACATGTAAAATCGCTTGATTGTATTAAAGTATTAGTTTATACTGTTTTATATTACACATTAATTCGTCAAGGAGGTCGGTATGAAACGTTTCATCGCGTTATTCTGTATAATTGTTGTTGTGGTGTTTTCTGATTTTGTATTTGCAGGATCCTGTAAATTTGTCACATTTCCAATTCCCCTGATGGTGGAAAGTGCGGATAAGGGAGTTTTTATTCAATTAACAAAAGAGATTGGAAAAAGAAGCGGGCTTGATATTACCATAAAAGTACTTCCAACCAAACGGGCAGTACATGAGTTTAACAATGCTGAATTTGACGGCTTTTTCCCGGGACTTGATGTTATGTTTAACAGGAAAATTTCCCCGTCAATGGAAATATATATTAAGGAGGATTACGCCTTTACAAGAAAAGAATCATCCCTGGTAAGCACCATGGAAGGCCTTAACGGCAAAACAATCGGTATAACACTTGGCTACCCCTATGCAAAAAAAATTATAGGAAACAAATCCCTGAAATTTGAGAATGCAAACAGCGATTTAATTAATATGAAAAAATTATCAGCCGGGCGTATTGATGTTTTTATTGTTGAAGAGAAATCCGGCTTAAAGGCACTTGATTTAAGCAAGGTTACAAATATAGTTTACCCTGAAAAAAAGCCTCTTTCAAAACAAAAAGTCTATTATGCTTTTCAGCCCGATGAACAGGGTAAACAATTTGCTTTGAAAATTTCAGCCGCCCTTTTAAGTATGAAAAAAGACGGTACTTTTGGGAAAATTATGTCCATGGCAAAATAATATTCTGCTGTTCCGGGAATAATCAATTGAAATAAAGCCAAGGGGAAATAGTATGAAGGGAGTAAACTTGAGTATTTCGGTTAAAACAACGGCTGTGAGCTGTCTTGTAATTATTTTGCTTTTAACAGGGAGCAGTTTGATTTCCATCTCCCTTCAATCAGGCCTTGCCAGAGTAATGATTCAAAGTTATGTTCTGGGACAGGGAAAAGCACTTGTGGAATATGAGGAGAGCCAGAAGGCCTCTCTTGAGGAGATGGCTGAAATCAACATTGAAATATGCAGTGATCTTGCTGCATCCTTTATATATAATTTTGATCAGGACAACCTTAAAGTATTGCTTGCAAATTTTGTAAAGCTTGATGGAATAATTGCCATGGAAGCCGTTGATGCAGACGGCAGTTCCTTTGCTGCCGCATGGAAGGATTCCGTCATAAAAACCGGTGATAAAATACCACAGAATGCTCCTTTTAAACAGGACTTTTTCTATAGCAGGGATGCAGTGCACAATGGGGAAAAGGTCGGTGTTATAAAGCTTTATTATACAGATCAACTTGTAAAGCAGGGTATTCTTGATAAGAAAAAGAAGACGGAAAAGAGTATCAAAGAGTTCAGAGTGATTGCATCAAAAAGTATTGGAAAGTCAATCAAAACACAAATTTTTGCAGCAGTCTGTATTGTTATTGCTTTAATTGTATCTCTGGTATTATCCATCAGGGTTTTTGTCTCCAGGCCGATCAACAGCACTGTAAAAATGATTGAAGATATTGCCCAGGGTGAGGGCGATTTAACAAAACGGCTTGTTGTTGCCAATGAAGATGAGATGGGTGCCCTTGCAAAATGGTTTAACATGTTTGTTGCAAAGCTGCAGGGTATTATTTCCAATGTGGCAGATAATTGTGTCAAACTTAATATTGCTTCCAATGAACTTCTGGGCATTTCAAAGGACATGACAGAAGGAGCAGGCAGTATGTGTAACAGATCAGATGCTGTTGCTTCAGCGGCTGATGAGATGAGTTCCAATATGTCATCTGTGGCAGCAGCAGTGGAAGAGTCTGCCGTAAATATAAATATGGTCTCTTCTGCAACACAGGCCATGACAGCAACCATTGGTGAAATAGCCGGCAACACGGAAAAAACACGCATAACAAGTAACCAGGCAGTTGACAAGACAAAAAATGCATCTGAAAATATAGATAATTTAAACAGATCTGCAAAGGAGATCGGCAAGGTCATGGAGACCATTACTGATATTTCCGATCAGATTAATCTATTGGCCCTGAATGCAACGATTGAAGCTGCCCGTGCCGGAGATGCAGGAAAGGGATTTGCCGTTGTTGCAAATGAGATAAAGGCCCTTGCCCAGCAGACTGCAGAGGCAACACTTGAAATCAGAGAAATCATCAAGGGAATTCAGGGTTATACAAATGAGACGGTTTCTGAGATTAAAGACATTACAATTGCCATAGACAGTGTGAACAAGATGATAGATACGGTTGCAGCAGCAGTGGAAGAGCAGTCCGTAACAACCAGAGAGATAGCTGATAATGTCAAACAGGCTGCAGATGGCATAGATGAGGTGACAGAGAAGGTGACCCGGAGTTCAGGTGTAGCCAATACAATAGCAAAGGATATTGCCGATGTAAATCTGACATCAAATGAGATGTCAAAAAACAGCAGCCACATTAATTCAAGTGCTGATGCATTGAGCAAACTGTCTGAAGAGCTGAAACAGGCTATTGAACAATTTAAAATTTAACAGATATAATTTTTCTTTTAGGTAATTAGCAGCAGTATGTGCTGCCCATGGCAGATGCAGGGTCAAAGTATGTTGTATGCCGGTTTTTTTAAATCAGGAGAGATAAATTATGAAATTCACCATTGGTAAAAAATTAACATTCAGTTTTCTTGGCCTTGCAGGGCTGGTATTTTTAGCAGGAGTTGTTGGAATCATAATATTAAATCAGGTTACAGGTTCTGCTGATATGGTGGCAAAAGAGAAGGCTCCGGCCCAGAACGCTGTTATGAACGGGGTGCTGGCTCTGGAGGTTGCCCAGAAAGCCATTGCCGAATATATGCATGCAAGTACCGGCCTGGAGGCCATAGAGAACAGGTTGACCTCAAAGCTTGATGAATACGATATGTGGTTATCAATGCTCAAGTATGGTACTGATTCGGAAGCATTCATAAAAAGCAGGCCGGGAAAACTTTTCAGACAGTTAAGGATCAGAACCCAGGTATCCAGGGGATCAAAGAGGATTCAGGAAGTTCTGAACAAAGCCCTTAAAGAGAGTATTGTTTTTAAAAAAAACAGCAATGATCTTATCAAGGCCCAGGGAAACTATCTTAGTTATTCTGTCATAATAGATTCACAAAGCTATTCACTTCCGGTTTTTCTGAATAAAGCCCAGCAGGAGTTTGATGACTGGGCTGAAAACCTTGAGGGCGCTGTGGAGATGGTAACGCTTTTTGAAGGGAATATTGATCCTGAAAAGGGCTTGATGGGTCAGTGGCTGAACCATTATAAGGTTGATGATCCAAAATTGATGAAAATAGTAAAAAAACTACGCAAGCGTTACCTTAAAGTTTTAAAAACAGCAAAAAAGATAAATTCTAAAAAAGAGTATAAAGACAAGATAAAACTTTTCAATCGAAGCAAAAGTTCTATTCTGATGATTGGGAATTATTTCAGGGCAATGCGTGGTGCTGCAGACACAATTTATAAAAAACTTGAAAAATCAAAGCAGGCAAAATTCAGGGCAATGGCCCTGTCAGCTGAACGCATAAACAGAGAGCTTGACACTTTAAGGCAGAATGCAGCGCTTGAAATGGCAGCTGCACTCAGCCAGGCCGAGAGTGCAAAAACAAAAGGCGTTACTTTTTTAATAGTTTTAACCTTTCTTGCTGTGATCATTGCAATTGTGCTTGGAATTATTATGAGCCGCTATTTCAGCAGTAAGATATATGCCATAGCAGAGATAACTAAAAAAGTTTCCAATGGAGATCTTAAAAACAGGATTAAGGTAACATCAAAGGATGAATTTGGCGACCTTGCCAGGGATACCAATGTGATGATTGAAAATTTACGGGAGATACTTGGTAAGGTCCTGAACTTTTCAAGGGAGCTTACCAACTCTTCCAAGGGATTGTCTGATCTTTCAGGTAATATGTCAGAAGATGTAGGAGAGATGGCAAAGGGTTCGAAATCCGTTGCAGCGGCAGCAGATGAGATGAGTTCCAATATGAATTCCGTGGCAGCAGCCTGTGAACAGGCAGCTGCAAATGTGAACATGGTTTCAGCCTCCACTGAAGAGATAAACTCATCCATTAATGAGATTGCAAAGAGTTCTGAAAAGGGCAGAACAGTGACTGGCAATGCTGTTACAAAGGCTGGCAGTGCATCAAAAAGAGTGGATGAGCTTGGTAAGGCAGCAAAGGAGATAAGCAGGGTTACAGAAGTGATTTCAGATATTTCAGAACAGACAAATCTCCTTGCCCTTAATGCAACAATAGAAGCTGCCAGGGCAGGTGAGGCAGGTAAGGGATTTGCCGTTGTTGCCTCTGAGATAAAAGAGCTTGCACGGCAGACCGCAGATGCCACCAAGGGTATAAAAGAGCGCATTGATACAATTCAGAGCTCAACATCTGAAACCGTAACAGAGATACAAAGTGTTTCAGAGGTTATTGATGAAGTGAGTGATATTGTAGGAACCATTGCAGCAGCAGTGGAGGAGCAGTCGGTAACAACGGGCGGGATTTCCGAAAATATGGCCCAGGCTTCCACAGGACTTCAGGATGTTAATGAGAATGTGTCCCAGAGTTCGGCTGTGGCAGGTGAAATTGCCAATGATATTGGTAATGTCAACAATGCCAGTGAAAAAATCAGGCAGGGAAGCGAACAGGTAAAAAGCAATGCTGAAGGGCTTGCAGATATAGCAGAAAATCTCCAGGCACTGGTAAACAGATTTCAGCTGTAAAACAATAAAAAAAGTTAATCCATAAACTTAATGAATGAGCTTTTAAAGGAGGCAACAATTATGAAGAAATTTTATTTGATTTTTACCATGGTGTTTGTTGTTACGGTGTTTGCAGTAAACTGCATGGGTGAACCTTTATCACCAAAGCTTGCCAAGGCAAAAGTAAAAGCTGCAGCAGAACTTTTAAAGGACAAGGGCGATGCTGCCATCCCGGCCATTAAAGATCCCAATGGCGAGTTCAGGTTTGCCGACCGGGGCGAGGGTTATATCTGGATTCATAATCTTGAAGGTATTATGATCATGCACCCAACAAAACCGTCCCTGGATGGAAAGCCTCTTTTTGGAATTAAAGACCCCAATGGAGTCTATCTGTTCGTCAATATGAATGAAATAGTTGAAGAAAAGGGCGCAGGCTGGGTAGGCTATGCATGGCCAAAACCCGGTGCTGATAAAACTTCTCCCAAGATGTCCTATGTCATACTGGTACATCACGGTGAAAAAAGCTATGTTGCGGGATGTGGAATATATGACGTTACTGCTGAAGATATTAAGAAAGAGTTTCCCGATGATCCGATTTATGAAGATTAACCATGCATTAAATTAAATAAAAACAACCTGTGGCGGCAGCCTGGATAACAGGTTAAACCAGGATATGGCGCCACAGAATTTTTAAAGCAGACCCCACTTTTTTTTAAGATTTTTTATAATAATCCTCCATTGAATTCAATTCATAAAATATGGGTGTATTAGTTTGTATAAACCGCTCAATTTTCTTGACTTTAATCACCTCTTTCGATTATATTCCATGCTTGCAATTGATTACAAAAACTATTCTTATAAGATAGCTTTTAAATATATAATCAGTTAAAAATTGGATATTTTATTTGGATTTCCTTGTTTTAAAGGAAAGGAGATGGCAATGATTATTGCAGAAAGAAAGCCGTTAAATGAAATAGGAAATATGATACAGGCCTTTGACAAAGTTCTGGTGGTGGGCTGCGGGACATGTGTGAGTGTATGCCTTGCCGGCGGATCAAAGGAGGTCTCCACACTGAGTTTTGAACTTGAACTCTCGTTGGACAGGCAAGTACCCAGGCTGTCACAGATGACAATAAAAAGGCAATGTGACATGGAGTTTTTATCAGAACTTGATGCAAGGGCAGATGAATATGATGCTTTTTTGTCCATGGCGTGTGGAGCAGGTGTTCAGTTTCTTGGAGAAAGATTTCCTGATAAACCTGTTATTCCGGCTGTTAACACGGTGTTCATAGGTGTTAACCGTGATGTGGGAGTTTACGAGGAGAACTGCAGGGCCTGTGGTACCTGTGTTCTGGGTGTAACAGGAGGAATATGTCCGGTCACCATGTGTGCCAAAGGGCTTTTTAACGGACCCTGCGGCGGCACCAGCCAGACAAGCTGCGAGATTAATCAGGATCAACCCTGTGCATGGCATAGAATATATACACGCCTTGAGAATCAGGGACGGCTTGATCTGATAACCGAAATTACACCTGCCGCAAACTGGGTTAATCAAACACCCAGAACCCTGGTCCAGGCCGGGTATGAAGAGCGTGCAGCAGCCATGAAAGAATAAATTATGAGCCCTGGCTCTGGTTTGGAAAGAAAAGGAAAAGTATGAAATCCGGAAGTAATTTTGAAAAGGTTCTCAGGGCAGGCCATTTTGCCTTTACAGGTGAAGTAGGGCCGCCCAGGGGAGCAAACCCTGAAGCTTTAAAAGAGAAAATATCACACCTGAAGGGTATGGTGGATATGGCAAATATAACTGATAACCAGACTGCAATGGTGCGCATGTCAAGCTGGGCTGCAAGCCTTATATGCATGGATCAGGGAGTTGAACCAAATTACCAGATGGTCTGCCGCGACAGGAACAGGCTTGCAATGCAGGCAGATATTATCGGGGCATATACCATGGGTGTGAGAAATATACTCTGCCTGTCCGGGGATCACCAGATGTTTGGCGATCATCCCACGGCAAAGGGAGTGTTTGATATAGATTCCATGCAGCTTATCAATATGGTTAAAACCATGAGGGAAGAGGGCAGGTTTCTTGGAGGAGCCGGGATGGACGGGAAGCCGGAAATGTTCATTGGTGCTGCTGCCAATCCATTTGCAGAGCCATTTGAATGGCGCATCCACCGCCTGGCAAAAAAGGTCAGGGCAGGTGCAGATTTTATCCAGACCCAGTCCATATATAATATGGATAAAATGCGCAGATGGATACAAAGGGCCAATGATATGGGCCTTACAGAAAAGGTGTATATCCTTGCCGGAGTTACTCCCATGAAAAGTGTTGGTATGGCAAAATATATGAAGAGCAAGGTGCCTGGAATGGATGTACCCGATAAAGTCATTAAGAGATTACAGGGAGCTCCAAAGGGCAGGGCTGCACAGGAGGGTATCAAAATAGCATGTGAGCAGATTGCTGAATTCAAAGAGATGAAAGGTGTTGCAGGAGTTCATCTCATGGCAATCGAGTGGGAACACAAAGTACCTGAAATAGCTGAAAGGGCAGGAATGCTGCCCAGGCCTGTGGTCTAGGCCAATTTATATAAGGAGGCACCAATTGAGTAATAAAAGTGTCATGGTGGTTGGCGGGGGAATTGCAGGACTCACCGCTGCATGGGAGCTTGCCAGACAGAATATAAGAGTTGAACTTGTGGAAAAAAGATCTTTCCTTGGCGGACACAGTATAGGTTTTACCTGCAAGGCTGTTGATGAATGCCGCCAGTGCGGAGCATGCAGTGTTGAACTGATGCTTGCCAATGTTATCAATCAACCGTTGATAAATATTCATTTAAGTTGTGAAGTAAAGAGTATTAACAGAGGGAAAACCATCCAGGCTGTCCTCCGGAAGAGCAGTGCTAAAGGCATTGATGACCATGGAGCTGAAAAGGAGCTTAAAGTCGATGCAGTGGTTCTGGCAACTGGATTTTCACCCTTTGATCCAGAACTTAAGCCAGGTCTTGGATATGGCAGGAAGAAAAATGTAATAACTTCCATGGAACTTGAGAATTTATTAAGGAAAAATTCCGGCCTTACAAGGCCAAGCGATGGTAAAGCACCTGAAAGAGTGGCGTTTATTCAATGTGTAGGCTCCAGGGATCAGCACCTTGGAAACCTTTGGTGTTCCCAGGTGTGCTGTACCTATGCCATGGGAATGGCAAGTGTGATCAAACATAAAAAAGAGGATACAGACATATCTATCTTTTATATGGATATTCAGAATAGTGCCAGGGAATTTCCAATCTTCCATGAAAAGGTAAAAAATGAAGTAAAATTTAAAAGAGCAATACCTGTGGATATTTATCAGATTGACAACGACCGGCTAAGCCTGGGATACATGTCTGAAAAGACCGGACTTCCAATGCATGAAAAGTTTGATCTGGTTGTGCTGTCCATTGGTATGATGCCTGGTACTGATACAGTAGCAATATCAGAAAAATTTGCAGTTGATATCAATGAATTCGGGTTCCTGGCAGATTCGGGCAGGGGTGTGTTTGTGGCCGGGACTGCAAAGGGACCGGGCAGTATTTTTGATACCATTGCAGATTCTGAAAAAGCTGCCCTGGAGGCAATGCAATACCTGGGGGTGATAAAATAATGGATATAAATATGAACAGAGAAGTCCTTGTCATTGGAAAGGGCACTGCAGGCGCTGCTGCAGCAGAAAAGATCATTGACCTTGGCTATAGGGTCACCCGTGTCTGCAATCCTGAACAGGTTTCCGGAACACCAGGTGATTTCAGGGTTAATTTCATAAAAGATGGCAAAACTGAATCACACATCTTTGGTGCCATTGTGGCAGCACCTGAATATAAACTGGAACCCTTAAATAAAAATTACGGACTTAAGCTTGGTGAGAATGTTTTAACCCAGACAGAGTTTGAGAATTTCATTAAATCAAAATCAAGGTTAAAGCAATTGGCAAATGGCAAGGGCTTTTCAGTGGCATTTGTTTCAGGATATGGAAATGAGAGCAGACCTGAGAATCTGAGAAAAATACTGGAGGCAGCCGGGACGGTTCAGAGCATGAAAAACTGTAATGCTTACATGTTTGTCAACAATGTCAAAGTGGGAGCCCATGGTCTTGAAAAACTTTTCACAAGGATAAGGCATGATGGTGTTTTGTGCTTTAAGCCTGAGAGAATGCCGGAAATCAGACACTCTTCCAATGGCTTTTCCATTACCTTCCATGACCCTGTCATCAGGAGGGATATTAAGTTTCTCCTTGACTATATTGTTGTTGAAGAGGAGCCAGGACCCGATGAAAAGAGTGAAACCTTAAGATCAATACTGGGCATTGACACCGATTGTCAAGGTTTTTTCCAGAGCAATAATGTCCATAGATTCCCAGTGATGACAAATAGAAAAGGTATCTATGTTGCACATAAAGAAAAGGATGCTGTAAATATTGCCCTCAGGATACATGGGCTCCTGGGAAGAGGCATGGTAAGTGTTGACGAAGATCAGGCACTGGTTGATCCTGAAAAATGTGTACTCTGTCTCACCTGTTACCGCTGCTGCCCCCATGGAGCAGTATCATGGAAGGACAATGCTGCTGTTATATCGCCGGTTGCATGCCAGGGCTGCGGTATATGTGCCGGCGAATGCCCCATGGATGCAATACAGATAAAAAATTTTTCCGATGATTATCTGGAAGCAGGTGTTGAAAAAACTGTTGTGAAAGATAAGTCCATTGTTGTATTCTGTTGTGAGAACTCTGCCCTCCATGCTTTTAAGAAAGCAGGGGAACAAAAGGATAAACTGCCTTGTAATTTAAATATCATACATGTTCCCTGTGCAGGAAAGGTTGATGTTAAGCTTATATGGCAGGCCCTTGCCCTGGGAGCAAAAGGTGTTGTGATTGCTGCATGCCACAGAGGAAATTGCAGATCAGAGCATGGGAATACCTATGCAGAATGGAGACTTAATGAAATATTAAAACGTCTTGATGCCTCTGTGATTAACAGGGAGCAGGTTGGATTTATAAATGTGGCTTCAAATATGGCTGGTGATTTTGCAGAGAAAATTAATGAGTTTGTCCAGGGGCTTTAACGGGCAGAGCTGAATTGTAATTATAATTTACAGAGGATGGATATGGCTGAACAGGTTTCAAACGAGAACATACGTAATATTGCAATTATAGCCCATGTTGACCATGGGAAGACCACGCTTGTTGATGCCATGTTTCAGCAGAGCGGGGTCTTCAGACAGGGGCAGAATGTTGATGAAAGAATAATGGATAATATGGATCTGGAGCGGGAAAGAGGCATTACCATTGCTGCAAAGAATTGTTCAATTCTTGTCCATGGCGTAAAGATAAACATTCTGGACACTCCGGGCCATGCTGATTTCGGAGCTGAGGTTGAGCGTGCACTCTCCATGGTTGACGGTGCAATTCTCCTGGTTGATGCTTCGGAAGGGCCTTTGCCCCAGACACGGTTTGTGTTGAAAAAAGCTTTTGAGCAAGGCCTTAAACTGATTGTTGTAATAAATAAGATAGACAGAGCAGACGCGCGTGTAAGTGAAGTGCTGGATGAAATATATGACCTTTTTATTGACCTTGATGCAACAGATGAACAGCTTGATTTTCTGGTTTTATATGCCATTGGCAGGGACGGCATTGTGAAAAAAGAGCTTGATGATGATGTGTCTGACCTGAAAATTCTGTTTTCAACCATAATTGACCAGATGCCTGCCCCCACATATGATCCGGATGAACCGTTCCAGATGCTGATATCAGACCTGGGCCACTCTGATTATATTGGAAGACTTGCCATAGGGAAAATAGTCAACGGTTTTGTGACTTCACAGGACAATCTGATAGTTCTGCGTGGTGAAGAACAGTCAAGGCTGAGGGTATCAAAGCTTCAGATCTATGACGGTCCTGAACTCAAAGAGGTAAACTCTGTTGAACCGGGCGATATTGCCGTTGTGTCAGGCACGGAAGATTTTGAAATCGGTGACACCATCTGCACGGTTGATCAACCCAAAGCCCTGCCCGGCATCACCGTGGATGAGCCCACGGTTTCCATGAAATTTACAATATCAAATTCACCTTTTTCAGGAAAAGAGGGGAAAAAAGTACAATCCAGCAAGATCCGGGAACGTCTTGAAAAAGAGTCCCTTATAAATGTTGCAATATCCTTTGAAGAGGCAGAACAGAAAGATTGTTTCATTGTAAAGGGGCGGGGTGAATTCCAGATGGCAATCCTGGTGGAGACAATGAGAAGGGAAGGCTTTGAACTCTGTGTCGGACGGCCTGAAGTTATCTTTAAATATGAAGATGGCAGAAAACTTGAGCCCATTGAAAAACTATATGTTGACTGTGATGAAGCATATATGGGCATTGTAACGGAAAAGCTCTCCATGAAAAAAGGAAAGCTGCTGAACCTTGTGAACAATAATAAGGGCCGTGTAAACATGGAATTTTCCATTCCTTCCAGGGCTTTGATAGGTTACAGGGATGAATTTCTCACAGACACCAGGGGTACAGGGATTATGAACTCCCTGTTTACAGGGTATGATACATACCGGGGGGATTATCCCATACGTCATACAGGTTCCCTGATTTCCGACAGGCAGGGAAAGGGTGTGGCCTACGGTCTTTTCAACCTTGAACCCAGGGGAAGACTTTTCATAAGGCCAGGAGATCCTGTGTATGAGGGCATGGTAATAGGCGAGCACAATAAGGAGCAGGATCTCTATGTTAATCCCTGCAAAGAGAAAAAGCTTACCAATATGAGGGCATCAGGTAAGGATGAAAGCACTGTCTGTACATCTGTTAAGCCAATGACTCTTGAATTTGCATTGAATTTTATCCAGAATAATGAACTTGTTGAAGTGACCCCCAAATCAATTCGTTTAAGAAAGGTACTGCTGCCAAAACAGAAAGAGTATATAAACCGGACAAAAAAATCATAATTTATTGCTGTTCATGGAATATCCGGGTCCTGGTTTTTTTATAACAGATAAAAAAATAACAGGAAATAATTCTTGACAAATCCATACTTGTACAATACGGTGAATCTCGAAAATAAGATGTTTAGAAATGGGCTCCGACTTAAGGCTCTGACATGTGAATAGCTTGCTGACACCTCTTCTCCAGCCCATGGACAAACATATTTTTTTTGTTGATTCATTAAAAAAATAAAAATTTTTTTTTGATATTGTTTCATTAATTGAACCTAATTCGGACGGAGATTAATTTATGCAGTTTAAGAAAGAGTTTGAAACTGATAAATTTACCTGTCTTGTTCAGATTGAACCACCCAAAGGAACTGATATCTCATCAATGAAAGCAGCAGCATTAAGTGTAAAGGGCGAAGTCAATGCCTTTATTGTCCCGGAAATGGGCAATGCTGTGATGAGAATGAGTTCCCTTGGTGCAGCCATGGTTTTACGGGAACAAGGACTTGATACCATTGTACAGGTAAATTGTCGTGACAGAAACAGGCTTGCATTACAGGGAGATATCCTGGCAGCTGCTGCCCTGGGAATAAATTCCATGATGATTGAAACCGGTGATGATCCATCCCTGGGGGATCATCATGAGACCAGACCAGTCAATGACATTGCCCTTGATCAATTACTTAAAGCTGTCAGAAAGCTTGAACAGGGCAAAGATATGGCAGGAGTCGATCTTGCAGGCTCACCTGAGTTTTTAAAGGGAACAACGCTCAATACATGTCTGCGTGGTGCAGACAGGGAAAAAGAGCTTGATAGAATGAAAAGATTGATTGACCTTGGTGTTAAGTTTTTTGTTACCCAGCCATTATTTGAGTTTGAGATGACCCGGGCTTTTGTCAAAACAGCAAAAAAGAATAATGTAAAAGTTATTCCCACGGTTTTGCTTTTAAAATCCCTTGGTATGGCGCGGTATATGGCTCGCAATATGGATTCTTTAAATCTTCCTGACATAATTGTTGAAAGAATCCTGAAAGCCCCTGATAAAGTCAGGGAGTGCAGCAATATAGCAAAGGAGATGATCAAAGAGGTCAAAGCAAATGATTTTGGCGGAGTAAATGTTTCCTGCATGGGTTGGGAACATAAACTGCCTGAACTATTAGGAGTTATGGAAGGATTAAAAGGCTAGGAGGGTTTCAAAATGGTAGAAAAGGCAACACCGGGAAATAATCTATCAGGATCAGTGATGGTTGTTGGCGGCGGAATTGCCGGAATGCAGTCAGCTATAGATTTAGCTAATTCCGGGTACTATGTTTACCTTGTTGAAAAGTCATATGCCATAGGCGGCATGATGGCTCAGCTGGATAAAACATTTCCCACAAATGACTGTACCATGTGAGTTATTTCTCCAAAACTGGTCGAGGTCGGCCGGCATTTAAATATTGAACTTTTGACAAATACAGAGCTTCTTGAGCTTGATGGTGAGCAGGGAAATTTTACTGCAAAGATCAGGCAGGAGGCAAGATATGTTGACATTGACAAATGTACAAGCTGTGGTGAGTGTGCAAAAGTATGCCCTGTGGATGTTCTGAGTGAACATAACCAGGGACTTTCCATGCGCAAGGCTATTTTTAAACAATATGAGCAGGCCATACCCGGTGCTTTTGGTATTTCCAAACGTTCAACAGCACCATGTAAGGTGACCTGTCCTGCCCATGTCAGCATACAGGGTTTTATTGCCCTGATGAATCAGGGCAAACACAGGGAAGCCCTGGAACTTTTTAAACAGGAGCATCCTTTTCCAGGCTCCTGCGGCCGGGTCTGCCACCACCCATGTGAAGGTGAGTGTACAAGGGGCGATGTGGATGAGCCCCTTGCAATTCAGTATTTACATCGATATATTTCTGATCTTGATCTTGATTCTGATGATCCGTTTGTCCCTGAAATCACAGGGGATTTTGATAATAAGGTTGCAGTTGTGGGATCAGGCCCTGCAGGGCTTACATCGGCGTACTACCTTGCAATAAAGGGTTATAAGGTTACGGTTTTTGAAAAACTCCCTGTAAAGGGCGGAATGATGGCAGTTGGTATTCCTGAGTACCGGCTTCCCAAGGCAGAACTTGAGCGGGAAATTGCTATAATTGAAAAACTTGGTGTTGAGATTAAAACCTCTGTGGAGTTTGGCAGGGATATAACCCTGGAGAGTCTGAAAAAGGATGGTTTTGAATCGCTGTTCCTTGCAGCAGGCCTCCATGGCAGTAGAAAACTCGGCATTGATGGTGAAGATATTGAGGGCGTTCTTCCAGGGGTTTCATTTTTACGGGATGCAGCCTTGAAAAAACTTGACTCCATTGAGGGGAAAGTGGTTGTGATAGGCGGTGGTAATGTTGCCGTTGATGTTGCTTTAACTGCAAGAAGGCTTGGATCAGAGGATGTTACAATGGTCTGCCTTGAGAGCAGGGATGAAATGCCTGCCTGGGATTATGAGATTGAAGAGGCCCTGGAGGAAAATGTTAAAATAGTAAACAGCCTTGGTCCTGCAAGGATCATGGAAAAAGGGGGCAGCACATCGGGCATTGAGTTTAAGAGATGTACCAGTGTATTTGATGATCAAAACAGGTTTAATCCCCAGTATGATGAAAAAGATTTAACTGCCATGGATGCCGATTATGTGATTGTTGCAATCGGCCAGTCAGGAGAGTTTGGTTTTTCCGATTCAGAATCGATTTCCATTACAAACCGGGGCGGACTTGAGGCAGACCCTTTAACCTACCAGACTCCGATACCATGGGTCTTTGCAGGTGGTGATGCAGTATATGGTCCAAAATCTGTTGTTGATGCAGTTGCCTGTGGAAAGGAAGCTGCAGAGAGCATCCACAGATTTATTCAGAAGGAGGATTTAACCCAGGGCCGGGAAAAGGTTTATGAATTTGAAAAGCCTGATATTTCAAATGAACCCGTTATTGATCGTGTAAATGCAGATAAGATTGAAGTTAAGGAGCGGGAGGGCAATTTTAAAGAGATCGCCCTTGGCCTGTCCCGGGAAAAAATGGAGATTGAGACTGCAAGGTGTCTATCCTGCGGGATCTGTTCAGAATGTTATCAATGTGTTGATGCATGTCTTGCCAAGGCCATTGACCATTGTGCAACCGCATCTGTCAGGGACCTTAATGTGGGATCTGTTATTATTGCATCGGGAACCAAACCCTATGATCCCTCAGGGCTTGATGATACATATATGTATAAAAGATCCCCCAATGTAATGACAAGCCTTGAATTTGAAAGAATTCTGAGTGCAGGAGGCCCCACCATGGGACATCTTGTACGGCCTTCCGATGACAGGGAACCTGAAAAAATTGCCTGGCTGCAGTGCATAGGTTCAAGGGATACAAACAGGTGTAACAATGGTTACTGCTCTTCGGTCTGCTGTATGTATGCTGTAAAAGATGCCATGATTGCCAAGGAGCATTCTGAAAAAGAGCTTGAGTGTGCTGTCTTTAACATGGATATACGTACCTTTGGAAAAGACTATGAAAAGTATTTTTTAAGGGGCAGGGATGAAAACGGAATAAGGTTTATAAAGTCAAGGATTCACAGTATTATTGAAAATAAAGAGACAGGCGACCTTATTCTGAATTATGCCGATGAACAGGGGAAAATGCAGTCAGAAGAGTTTGACATGGTGATTCTTTCCGTGGGCCTTGAAGTCTCAGAATCAACCATTGCCCTGGCAGACAGAATCGGCGTTGAACTTAACCAGTATAATTTTGCAAAGACTTCAAGCTTCAGCCCCCTTGAAACATCAAGAAAGGGTGTCTTTGTTTCCGGCGCGTTCCAGAGTCCCAAAGATATTGCATCTTCGGTTACAGAGGCAAGCGGCGCTGCCTGTGCTGCAGGAATGCACCTTGCCGCTGCACGTGACAGTGATACAAAAAGCGTTGAAGTACCGGCCCAGAGAGATGTCAGCGGAGAAGAACCGAGAATCGGAGTCTTTGTATGTAATTGTGGAATTAACATTTCAGGTGTTGTGGATGTGCCTTCTGTGGAAGAGTACGCACGTTCACTTCCCGGAGTTGCATATGCAGGTCAGAACCTTTTCACATGTTCCGAGGATGCCCAGGAGTTAATCAAAGAGATCATACTTGAACATAAGCTTAACAGGGTTGTGGTTGCCTCATGCACACCTAAAACCCATGAAGCAATTTTTATGGACACCCTTGAGCAGGCAGGCCTGAACAAATACCTTTTTGAGATGGCCAACATAAGAAACCAGGGCTCCTGGATGCATTTTCACATTCCCGAACAGGCAACTAAAAAGGCAAAGGACCTTGTGAGAATGGCCGTTGCAAGAGTTGCAACTTTGAATCCTTTACATGAAAAAAGAATACCTGTGACTAAAAAAGCCCTTGTTATCGGAGGAGGCATTGCCGGTATGAATGCATCAAAGGGTCTGGCAGACCAGGGCTATGAAGTTGTACTCGTGGAAAAGGAAGATAAACTCGGCGGTCTTGGAAATAAGCTTTTCAGTACCATTGAAGGAGAGAACATAAGGGAATATGTTAAAAAACTTGCCAGGGAGGTTGAGGCCCATGAGAAGATAGAGGTATTGACCCAGGCGCTGGTTGTGAGCTTTGCAGGGTATAAGGGTAATTTCACAACTGAATTGATAATTGCTCCGACAATGTACGAAAGAACAGTGGAGCATGGTGTTGTAATAATTGCAACAGGAGCAAATGAGTATAAACCTGATCAGTATTTATACAATGAGAGTGATAAAGTTGTGACCCAGATGGAGCTTACAGAACTGATCGAAGATAGAGGAGCTGATGATTTAAAACAGGTTGTGATGATCCAGTGTGTAGGATCAAGGGATGAAAACAATCCCAATTGTTCAAGGATATGCTGCCAGAGCGCCATAAAAAATGCCCTGCATATAAAGGAAGAAAACCCTGATACCCAGGTCTATATCCTGTACAGGGATATCAGAACCTATTCCATGCTTGAGCAGTATTACACTGAAGCAAGGAATAAAGGGGTGCTCTTTTTCAGATTTGATGCTGACAATCCTCCTGAGGTGACAGAGACAGAGAATGGAATTGAGGTAAAATTCAGGGATCACATTCTGGGACAGGATTTAATTGTTGAACCTGACCTTCTTGCATTGAGTGCCAGAATGGAGGCCGCTGATACAGAAGAGCTTGCATCAATTATTAAAACAGGCAGAAATGAAGAAGGGTATTTTATTGAGGCTCATGTTAAATTAAGGCCTGTTGATTCTGCAACCGAAGGTATTTTTATCTGCGGTACTGCCCATGGTCCTAAATTGATTTCCGAAACAATAGCCCAGGCAATGGCAGCAGCATCAAAAGCTACAACATTCCTGGCCCAGGATCACCTGACACTTTCTGCTGTTACAGCAGAGGTTAATCCTGATAATTGTGCATCATGTCTGATATGTGTCAGGTCATGCCCCTATGATGTGCCCAGAATAAATGAGTTTGGAAAGAGCGAGATTGATCCGGCCCTGTGCCATGGCTGTGGAATTTGTGCATCAGAATGCCCGGCAAAAACAATCAAGCTTAACTGGTATGAAGATGTTCAATTGCTCAGCAAAGTTGAATCATTAATGGAGGAGATAATATGACAAAGGATTTTGAACCGGTAATCCTGGCATTCTGCTGCAATTACTGAGGGTATTCTGCTGCGGACCTGGCAGGTTCCATGAGGTTGAAATGCCCGGCAAATTTTAGGATTGTCAGGCTTCCATGTACAGGGAAAATTGATGTTATCCACATGCTGCGTGCCTTTGAAAGAGGTGCTGACGGTGTTTATGTGGTAGGTTGCATGGAGGGTGATTGTCATTTTAATTCTGGTAATTTCAGGGCAAGAAAACGGGTTGAACAGGTTGCAAAGATACTTGACCAGATCGGTGTTGGAGGGGAGCGTGTAAAGATGTATAATCTTTCATCCGGTGAAGGCCCCTTATTTGCCGAGTATTCCATTGAAATGGATAAAAAAATCAGAGAGCTTGGTAAAAGCCCAATACGGGAAGCGCTGGAAAAAAAAGCTAAAGCAGCTTAAAATAATAATAAATCAATAACGAGGTTTGATTATGATAATTGCTGAAAAAAAGCCGATCCAGGAGATAATTGATAAGGTCTCAGGATATAAAAGGCTTCTGATTCTTGGATGTAATGAGTGTGTGACAGTGTGTGAGGCAGGTGGGAAAAAAGAGGTTGGTGTGCTTGCTTCTGCCCTCAGGATGCATTTTATCAAAGAGGGGAAAGAGTGTACAATTGATGAAAGAACCCTTGAACGTCAATGTGACCATGAGTATTTAGAAGAGATAAGGGATGTGATTGATCAGTATGATGCTGTTTTATCCCTTGCATGCGGTGTAGGAGTTCAGTTTGCAGCGGAAAAATATCACTCAACTCCCCTTCTGCCCGGTGTAAATACCGTTTGTCTGGGTGCAAATGAACAGAGGGGGGTGTGGACGGAAAGATGCCAGGCGTGTGGATCATGTGTGCTTGCCGAGACAGCGGGAATCTGTCCTGTCTCAAGGTGTGCAAAAAGGGTTCTCAATGGACCCTGCGGCGGCTCAACCGCAGGGAAATGTGAAATCAATAAAGATCTGGATTGTGCATGGCAGCTCATTATTGACAGGCTGAAAGCAATGGATAAACTGGATGATTATGAAAAAATAGCACCTATCAAGGATTGGTCCACTGATAGAGCCGGCGGACCCAGAAAGGTTGTCAGGGAGGATGTACAGGTATGAGTGTTAAAACAGCAAGTAAATTGGAAAAAATATTAAGGGCAGGACATCTTGCAGTAACTTCAGAGTGCGGGCCTCCAAGGGGCAGTGACCCTGAAGCAGTAAGGGAAAAGGGTAATCTCATAAAAGATTATGTGGATGCAATTAATGTCACGGATAATCAGACATCCATGACCAGGATGAGTTCCCTTGCAGCATGTATCCACTTGAAAACAATGGGTATTGAACCTGTACTGCAGATGGTTACAAGGGACAGGAACAGAATAGCACTGCAAAGTGATATACTGGGTGCTGCCTCCTTTGACATTAATAATATTTTATGTCTTTCCGGTGATCATCAAAGTTTTGGAGACTGCCCCCAGGGACAGAATGTCCATGATCTGGATTCCATGCAGCTTATTCAGACAGTACGTCACATGAGGGATGAAGGTAAATTTCTTGGAGGAGATGATATTAAACGGCCGCCAGATATGTTTGTGGGTGCAGCTGCCAACCCCTTTGCAGATCCCTTTGAGATAAGAGTCCCCCGCCTTGCAAAGAAAGTTGCTGCTGGAGTGGAGTTTATCCAGACCCAGTGTATCTATAACCTGGATAAATTTGAAGAGTGGATGAAACGAGCCAGGGATAAGGGCCTTCATGAAAAAGTGTTTATCCTTGCCGGCATGACACCCATGAAATCAGCAGGCATGGCAAAATTTATGAAGAATCGTGTTCCCGGCATGGATGTTCCCGATGAGATCATTGACCGTCTTTCAGGTGTGGCAAAGGATAAACAGGCCCAGGAAGGTATTGATATCTGTGTTGAAGCCATTGAGCGCCTCAAGGGTGTGGAGGGTGTATCAGGTTTTCATATCATGGCCATAGAATGGGAGGAAAAGGTCCCTGAAATAGTCGAGAGAAGCGGCCTTTACCCAAGACCTGAAGTATAAATAAGCATGAGCAGCTCCATGTAATCATGGGCACGGGCACAGGCTTTGGAAGCATATTCCAGCCTGTGCCATGGTGCATGCAGACCCTGGCTGATCATGATTAAAGGCTGTCAGTTGATGGTTAAGGGAAGCATAACAGTGAAGGTTGAGCCTTTGTTAACCTCGCTTTTTACCTCAATAAATCCATTCATTGAATCCACAATGCTTTTAACAATGGGAAGACCCAGGCCTGTACCTATTAAAAACCTTGTCTTATCGTTTTTTATCCTGTAAAAACGTTCAAATATTTTATCAATGTGTTTAGCCTCAATGCCGAATCCGTTGTCAATAACCTGAACTCTTATGTTGTTGCCGGTCTTATCTGCCACAACATCGATCCTGCCCCCTTCCTGGGTATAATTAATGGCATTGGAGATCAGGTTCCCAAACACACTTTCCAATGTGACAATATCTGTCTTTAATATTGGCAGGGGTTCATCAGGCAGTTTCAGTGTGAGTGTCTGATTCTTTGCCCTGGCCCTGGTGTTGAGGAAGTCTGTGATATTGATAAGTACCTTGTCCACTCTGACAGGTTTTTGTGATTTTGTTAAAGCACCTGTTTCAATGCGTGACAGATCAAGCAGGTCACCAATGGTGGATATAAGCCCATACACCTTTTCCTTTGCCCTGGAAAGCATATATTGATCATCACCATCGGATTTTCCCCCCTCGCTTTTGATAACAGTCTCAAGCTGCTCATGTATTGTTGAAAGGGGTGAGCGCAGTTCATGTGTTACCTTTAAAACAAATTCCGATTTTAAGAGATCAAGGGTTTTCATGGCTGAGATATCCATGAGATTTATGACGCAGCCCAGACACTCCTGCCTCTCCCCGATAACAGGGCGGCAGCGTGCCAGGAGAAATTTTCCCTCCTTTGTTTCAATCTCCCGTGACGGAATGTCAGTATAATCAATATATTTTCCCCGGGAAATGTCCTTGGTAAGGGTGCATAACTCCTTATCATGGATATAATTGTCAATGGGATTAAAATCCTCCTCTGTCGGGGGTTTAATGGCCAGGAATTGCCGGGCAGCAGGGTTTATCAGAATTACGTTGCCTTCAGGGTTTGTAACAATAACACCATTGGGAAGTGATTCAATGATAGTATGGGTACGGCTGCGCTCTGTATTCAGAACATTAAGTGTCTCTTTTTGTTTAAGTTCAAGATGTATTGCAGATTGTTCAAGGTTAAGATTCTCCCTGGCACGGTTGACCACAATCCTGAGCTGGTCAGGTTCATAGGGTTTTGGAATAAAATCATAGGCACCAAACTTCATGGCCTCAATGGCGGTTTCAATGGTTGCATATCCTGTGATAACAATTACAAGGATTTTTTTTTCCATTGATGAAATTCGTTTCAGAACTTCCATACCGTCCATGCCCGGCATTTTTAAATCAAGCAGCACAATGCCGGTGGATTCTTTTTCAAGGAGATCAAGGCCTTCCATACCAGTTGATGCAAGGAAAACATTGAATCCCATTCTTGTAAGTATTCTTTCAGCTCCATGTCTGAGGCTCTCTTCATCATCAATAACAAGTATTTTATTGCTGTTCAAAGTTGTTGTCATTTTGAAGTGCTCCTTTTTAAGGCTAAAAAATTTACAGCGCTCTGTTTGCAGCTTTTTTGAATTCCTGGTAATCCACATCAATGCGGGTCCAGAGTATCAGGTTACGCCGGGCAGAATGGGAAAGGGGGGTAAGTCCGTCTATGAATTCAATTTTATTGGATTGTGCAAGGGTTTTCCAAAAGTTGTTTTTGCGGCCGTAATTCAGATCGATTATTAGTTCACAATTTCTGATATCAAGGGAGCTGATCAACTGGGCAAACTCGGCTGATTCCTCCGGGCTTGATATTGAGGTTGTGTTTATTATTATGTCTGCAAATACAGGTTTTGAGGCAATATTGCTTATATATACTGATCTGCCGCCAAATTTATCAACAATCATATTAAGTCTGTCAACAGAATGCCCGGCGATTGTGACGGAATCTGCCCTTAACCAGTTCAGGATAAAAACGACTGCCTTGGCAACTCCGCCTGTTCCAAACACAAGGGCTGTTTTGTCAGTGATGTTAAAGTGAGCCTCTTCAAGTGTGTCCATGAACCCGATGGCGTTTGTATTATATCCCTTGAGAATGCCGTCTGATCTGGTAATGGTATTTACAGCCTGGATTATGTTGGCTCCCTCGGAAAGGACATCAATGTAGGGGAGAACAGCCTCCTTATAGGGCATTGTAATACTTGCACCGTCAATATTAAGAACTTTCAGGCTCTTGATTGCCTCGCCTATATCCCGGGGCATGACTTTAAAGGGAACATATCTGGCCTGGATGCCAATTTTGTTAAAAATTGATGAATAAATATCCGGTGCTTTTGACCTGAACACCCTTTCGTCACTAAACAAACAAAAAAGCTTCATGTTTTTGAACCTGAAGTTTAAGTACTACATATTTTTGAAGTCAGGAGATTAAAAATCGGTAAATTTTATATCAATCCTTTTATACTTTCGGTTATCTGTTCTGCTGATGCAGGTTTAGGCAGATAGTCATCTGCCTCCATGCTCATACCGTCCGCATGGGAGTAACGGGTTGAACCTACGTGGTCTGCCACTGCTGTAAGCATGATTATGGGAATATTTTCATATTTCTTATCTTTTTTAAGTTCAGCACACACTTCATATCCGTCTTTTTCAGGCATCATAACATCCAGAACAATAGCATCAGGGGGATTGGCTTTGACTTTTTCCATGCCCTCAACACCATCATAGGCCACATCAACGTCAAAGCCTTCACTTTTCAGGTTAGCCTGTACAATTGATGCAAAATCAGGTTCATCGTCAATAACCAGAATTCTCTTTTTTTCATTCATAATCTATCTTTTCTCCTTAGATGAAAATATTTTAATCTGCTTTTTACTCTAATCTATCAAAGATTACCGTGTCAACCTAAAAGTGCTAAATACGGCAATTCCAGATCAAATCAGAATCAGTGATCAATTAGTTATCAAGTCTGTTTTGTAGGTACCTCGACAAAAAATGTTGCCCCTGCATCTTTGTTGTTTTCAGCAAAAAGTTTTCCATTGTGATTCTGGATAATGCCGTAGGCCATGCTCAATCCCAAACCTGTGCCTTTGCCTTCCTCCTTGGTGGTAAAAAACGGGTCAAATATATTTTTAAGAACACCTTCTTCAAAACCCGGGCCTGTGTCTGAAATTGTGATGAGAATAACATTGTTTTTCGGCATATAAGATGTCTTGATCGTGAGAATCCCATCTCCTTCCATTGCATCGGCTGCATTAAGGATAATATTCATGAAGACATGGTTTAACTGCTGGACATCTGCATATGCCCGGGGGATATCCCGGGGAAGATCGGTTATTATTTCAATGTTCTGAAAAATGGATTGGTTTTTGAGCAAAAAGAGAGTACGTTTGATAAGATCGTTGATGTCACAAAGTTTAATCTCCTGTTTAGTCTGTCTGGCAAATTCAAGGAGCTCCTTAACAATTAACCTGCATCGTTCAGCCTCTTTTTTTATTCTTTTTATATCGGTCCTTGCTGCCTCTGATAAATCATGCTCTTCAAGCATGAGCTGGGAAAAGAGCATAATACCGCCAAGGGGATTATTGAGCTGGTGTGCAACGCCTGCTGAAAGCTGTCCCAGGGATGACATCTTTTCTGCCTGGAGCAGCTGGGTCTGTGTCTTTTTAAGCTCGTCTTCCATGCGTATTGTTTCAGTCAGGTCATGGAAGAAGCCTATTGTTGCCATCTCCTTGTCCCCTTCATAAACAATGGATGCAGTCAGGCTTATGGGTATCAGTGTGCCGTCTTTTCTAAGACATGTCTGCTTGTATGGTTTGAGTACTCCTTTTCCACCATATTTCTCACTCCTGAGTTTTTTTATGATCTCCTTTGAATCCCCTGGCGGATAAATATTGCGGATATCAAGGCTTTCCATGGCCTGCTTCTGTGAATATCCTGTTATTTTAACAGCTGCCTTGTTAAATATTATAACCTTGCCGGTCATGTCAGAAGCGATTATTCCATCTACTGCACTGGAGATAAGATTGCGAAGGAATGCGTTGGATGCAATGCGGTCTTCTTCATGGGTGTCAAGGGAAGGCAGGTTAAAATCAAGGACAACAATAACTTCCTTATCTGACCCTGGTGCTGCCATGGGATAAGCATAGAGGCAGGTTGCCTTGTGATTGTCATTGTTAATATGGCGCAGAACCGAACTTCCCGATGTAATCACAGCTGCTGCAGGGCATGTGTCACAAGGTCCTTCTGTATTAAAAAAGGTCTGGAAACATTTTTTCCCCTGGATATGTTTAAATGATTTCTCCCTGGTTTTTGCAGTGCCCCAGTTGGTGGCGGCAATTATTTCATAATCCTTTGAAATGACAAAAACATGCCTTTTCATGGACTCAATCATCTTTAAAAGATATCTGTCACAGGCTTTGGTCTGATCAGTCATAATTGATCCTCAGGTTGGAATATTCAAAGCAGGATGGTAAATAATTCAGCTTTTATTGAGAAGGCTTTTTATTTCATTCCTTGCTGCCTGCATATATGCAGGAAACGCTTTTTCCAGGGTGGGTGTAAGTTTTGTATCCCAGTCAATCTTTTCAGGCTCAATGCCCAGGACTACAAGGTCAGGTCTATGCCCTGCAAGCTTTGCCATGTCAAGAGAGTCAAGCAGGTCTATGTCATGCAGTGATAAAGGCTGCTTTTCGTTTCTTCTGAGTTCATCTTCCAGAAGTCTGTATATTGTGCCGGGTTTTTTACCTGCCCTGACAATATCGAGCACAAGCAGGGTTTCATAGTTTTCAAACAGATAAAATATATCCTGGGTAAAGGTTCCGCCATCTATGAAATCCACAAGATTTTCATCAAAATCATCTTTTTCTTTCCAGAATTGATATATTGCATGGACACCAATGCCTTCATCCATCATCAAAGTATTTCCAACACCCAGGACAAGAAGTTTTTTTAATTTTTTCATTTGTTTAATTATTTACAGCAAAATTATAAAATAAAAAGGGGTGAAAGAATCACCCCTTTTAGGACAAAATGTTAAAGTTTTAAGTTATCAGAGAGGTACGTCAACAACTGTAACTTCACCAGTATCTGCGTCCAGCACGTGGACGGCACAACCCAGTCAGGGGTCAAAGGAGCGTATTAAACGCCCCACATTAACCGGATTTTTAGGATCTGGCACAGGAACACCAATGAGAGCTTCTTCAATGGGTCCTCTTTGTCCCATATCATCCCTTGGGTTGGCATTCCAGATTGTTGCAGATGTAACCTGATAATTGCTTATTACATGGTTTTTGATATTTACGTAGTGGAGAAGTGCTCCCCTTGGTGCTTCAGAGCATCCCAGTCCTTCTGCAGATTCCGGAACCGGTGCAGGGACAAAGGTCTCTTTTCCTGGTTTTGCTTCCTGCAGCCATTGTTCAACAGCGTTTGCAACAACCAGAGTTTCTTCAGCCCTTGCAACGTGTCTGCCAAGGATTGAGAATGCAGCATTACCGATATCACGGATTTTTTTGACTCCAAGGGCCTGCTGGCCTGTTTTTGAAAGATCTGGATTTGTTATCCATACCCTTGCAAGGGGGCCTGCTTCATGGGGTCTGTCATTGTATCTAGGAGCTTTAATAAAACTGTATCCTGATTTTTTCTCAGGGTCAGGCATTGTTTTTCCAACCTTTGGATTAAGGCCGGTTGTTGAATCATCAAAGAATGAGTATTTTACATACTCTTTAATTTTATCAGGGTCAAATTTTGTAAACTTGCCATCTGTGTAAGCACCAGCTTTTAACAGAGTATTGCCATTGTTCTTAAGATCCATTGGGAATACACCGAATGCTATACAGTTTTTGTGGCCGCCGCCGCATTTGAGAAGATCACCATATGGTCCGGCAAGGAGATACACCAGAGGAATATATTTTTCTTCAACAAATTTTTTAACTTTTTTAAAACGTTTTGCATACTCATTGAGAATCTTGGATGTTGGAATCTCAGTTGCGCCACCAACAACAATACCCTGAACATGGGGCATTTTACCGCCAAGCAGAGCCACCATTTCATGGCATATTTTTCTCATTTCAAGGGCTTCAAGATATTGATTTACACCAACTGCATTGGTTGCTTTATCAAGACGGATATCATTTTTTTCATACCTTGGGATAAAAGGTGCAACATCCGGGCCATTAACATAGTCAAGGGCTGCAAGGTGATAGAAATGGAGAATATGGGATTGAAGATAATTTGCACCCAGAATGAGGTTCCTTGCAATTCTACCATTATTAGTAAGTTTTACACCAAATGCATCATCAAGGGCCAGAACCGATGCTGTTGCATGGGCTGTGGGGCAGACACCGCAAATTCTCTGGGTAATCTGGGAAGCATCCCTGGGATCACGTCCCACAAGTATCTGTTCAAAACCACGGTACATGCCGCCAAATACTTTGGCATCGACGACAACACCACCTTTTACTTCAACTTCTGCTTTAAGGTGACCTTCAATCCTGGTTACAGGATCAATTGAAACCTTTATTTTCTTACCGGAGCCAGCTGGTTCCGATTGTGGTTTACAACCTGCCATATTAAAACCTCCTTGGTCTTATTTTTAATTATTTAGCTTCATAGAAGGGGGATGATGCATCGGGAAATCCCGGTTCAACACAGCCAATACATATGGAATTATCAACGCACCAGTTCAGGTGGCTGTTCCATTTACGTTTGAAACAGTCTGCATTTGTATTGGGCCCTGCGCAGCCCAGGTCCATGCGGCAGCCTTTTACATCTGATAATGTTTTTGCCATGATATCATTGTCAAGGTAGTCAAGTCTCGGGCAGTTTTCATGGATGTTTTTACCAAAGAAAATAACCGGACGGCCATCTGCATCAAGTTCGGGAATACCCTTGGTGAGCAAGTGAACAATTGATCCTACGACCCAGTCGGGATGAATCGGGCAGCCAGGAATATTTACAACAGGTGTTTTAATACCGGCTTTCTTAAAAACGCCCATTACACCGGTTGCACCTGTGACATTACCCTTGGCAGCCGGGATTCCGCCATATGCAGCACAAGTACCTAGTGCAAGCACGCTTCCGGCCATTTTGCCAAGCTCTTTTGTCATATCAACCATTGTGATCTCTTTATGATTGAGTTCACCACAGATGCAGTATTTTCCCTTTGCAGCCGTTGGTATGGCACCTTCAACCACAAGTGAGAATTTACCTTTGTATTCTTTTGCAATTCTATAAAGGTTTTCTAAAGCTGTTTCACCTTCTGAAGCCATGATGGTCGGATGATACTGTAAACTGATAACGTCCAGAAGAATTTTTGCTATAGTGGGCTCAACAGTGTTCAGCAGTGATACTGAACATCCAGTACAGCCCTGACCCTGAATCCAGAGTACAGGATGATTTTTAAGCCCTGCTTTCATTGCCGAGACAACTGCAGGATTAAAAACCTGTGAAATACCAATTCCAGCGGCTGTTCCAGTCAAGGTTTTAAGAAAATCCCTTCTGGAAACCCCTGATTGTTCCTGTTGCTTTTTGTGCAACTTTTGTCCGTCTTTCACTTGCACCTCCTTGATGCTGTTAAAATCTAATATTACCACCTTTCACAGACTGTTGATAATAAACACCTGTGATTATTTATTTTTAACGAGTATATAAAGCCAAGTTTAACCTGTCAACAATTAGTATAGATTTTTTCTGTTTCCAGGATGATTTTATATCGGGATTAATAATAACCATATGATACTTTACAGTGGAACTTTTTTGAAAAGTTTTCTTATATTAAAAAATAAAAGGATTTGTTATGGTGGGTAAATATTAGTTTGATACATTTTTATGAAAGGAAAGATCCAGGGTGGTAAAGTCAGGGATAAAAAGAAAAAATTTTTTATTGTGCTGTGTTTCAATATTCTTTGTTGGATCGTTTGTGTTCGGGATTCCCGGAGTAATGGCTTCATACTGGCAGGAGACCTTCAACGTCGGTAAAGAGGATGTGGGAAGATTAATGTTTTTTCTTCTCATGGGAACCGGTTCCTCAATGTATCTTACAGGTAAACTCCAGGAAAAGATAAAATACAATTATCTGATTTTTTCAGGTAATTTAATTTGTGCAGCTGCCATGTTTTTCATCAGTTTTGCCCATACCATGACAGGCATATATGTGTGGGCAGTCATAACAGGTTTTTTCTGCGGCTTTGTTTACATACCGGTATTAACAGTGGTCCAGCGCCTCTACCCTGATAACAAAGGTGCTGCAACAGGAATGGTCAATCTGCTTTTCGGAGGATCAGCAGCAGCAGCTTCTCCTGTTTTTACCATGCTGCTCTTGTCCCACGGTGCCTTTGCCATGACCTGCATCGCAGCCCTGCTATGCCTTATAATTTCAACATCAGCGTCATTTTTCGTGCGTGTACCAGAGCAAAAATCAGGAGAGCAGGAACAATCTGCAGGCATGAATAATAGTGCAAAAAGTTTAAGTTTCAATGAAACAATAAGATTAAAATCTTTCTGGCTGCTCTGGGGAGTATGGGCACTTGCCGGAGCAGCTGGAATCTCCATGATCACCTTGTCTGCCTCCTTTGGAGCTTTCTTGGGGTATAATCTTGATCAATACGTTTTAATTCTGATCTGCTTCAGTATCACCAACGGAGCAGGACGGCTGATCTGCGGGAAGCTTGCCGATTATTTCCCCCACCAGCAGATTCTCATGGTATGTTTTCTATTGTCAGGGTCTGCCTATCTCCTGCTTACGGTTACAACCACCCTGGGGGCTGCATCTTTACTTGCAGCCTGTGTAGGACTTGCATTCGGTGCCATGTTTGCAGTGTCAGCTCCTCTGGTATCCCACTGTTTCGGGCTTGTCAATTTTGGCAAAATTTTTGGTCTTGTATTCACAGCCTATGGGTTTGTGGCAGGGTTTCTAGGCCCATGGCTCAGTGGGTTCATACTTGACCTGGGTCATGGTAATTTTAAAATTGTGTTTATCTATCTTGCCTGTTTTTATTTTATATCATCTGTTTTTATTATTAAAATCAAACCAGTTGATTTTAATAAACTAACTGATTTACATCCTGGTTTGATTTAAATTTTGCTTGCCTAAGTTAATAAAAAGCGATACAGAATATATTTGCATTATAAGAGGCACCAAGGTTTTTATCTCTTAAAACCATTGTGATAAAATTACCTGGTCTACTGCTATTGACAGTATTCCAAAGAGTTTACAGGAACAATATGGGCAAGGAGGATAAAAATTGAATAAAGTAATCAGGTACATGGCAGTGTTGCTTATCCTGTTTATATTTATCGGCTGCAGCGAAGAAACAAAAAATACTCCCCGGTCAGATATCCTTATTATTGACAATGCAGGAGTCATTAAGTTTACCTCCGGGGTTACAGAACAGTATCGAAAATACAATAACTATCTGCTTGAAACCTTTGATATTGATTTCAGGGTGCTTACTACCGAGAGTGAGCAGGACATCAATTCATTCACCAATGAAGCCTATGAGGATTTTAAACAGGAGAGCCGCAGCACAAGCGGCAGGGCATTGCTGCTGGTCATTAACACCCGTCTTGACGAGGTGAGAATGGGGGTTTCCATGGCCCTTGAGCCGATCTATACAGATGCCTTTGTCTCCTATATTGAACGCAAGGGTATGGTACCTTTTTTCCGGGATTCCAATGTATCAGACGGAGTATATATGATGATGGAGCTTGTTAAAGACAGAGCAATGGAGGCGGACCAGGGTAAGGAGTTCATGGAACCCATGAAAACCGAGCACCTGGGAGGCGGGGCAAGAACAAGTGCACTCATAGGGAAAAAGGATAAAACAGCCAAACAGGGTAAAAACATTTATGCCAAAGAGAGTGATACTCCTGAGGACATCCTTGCCAAGCATGTTATGTCTCTTAAGACACACAATAAAAATCCCAACCTTGATATTTATTCCAAAGCCACACAGAAATTCTTTAAGACCCGTACAGTCACGGATATTGATCAAAATCATGAATACAACTCCATCACCCGATGCCATGACGGCAAGGTAATATATTCTGAAGACGGTATCCATGCAGTTCTGTTACACCCGATTGAACAGCGCACATGCTGTCCCTATCTCTTTGTACGGGAAAAGGGGAAGTGGCGCCTTGATATTTTCACCATGGCAAAGGTAATCCGGTTTAATGTGAAAATGCAATGGCATTTTTCACAGCAGGACAGAGAAAAGTTTAATGGTCCCTATGAATTTGTTTTTAAAAGGTTTGATTATGACATTAATGGTTTCCCAAATATCAAACATGTAAAAAAGAAAAAAATAAACCCCTGGGTTTTTGAATGCAGAGATTGTAATCTGCCCGGGGATCCACCGGGAAAGATCAGGTGTAAGGTAAGCTGGGTTGCACAGGATGGACCTGCAAAAAATAAGCTTGGTCTTAAAACAGATGATATAATTGTCGGAATAGGTGATGGTGAAGATTTTATTGATGCACCAAATCTGTTCAGGACTTTATGGTATTTCCATAGTGTCAAGCCCGGCAAAACAGCAGTTGTAACTATTATCCGGGATGGAAATAAAAGGCACAGGCTTACGGGAGTTGCCCAATGAAAACTATAATAAACATATTTCTTATTTCTTGTTTTTTATTTTGTTGCAGCCAAACTCTGATTAATGCTGCAGAAAATCCAGGCTCAAAATGCAGCTTTACAGAGGCAATGACCCTCCTTGATAAATGCAATGGCAAAAATGAGATATTCAAACAGGTATCTGAATGCATCAAAAATATGGAAGCCAACGACCCTTTGACACATCTTCTCAAGGGGCGCATGCTGGTCAAAATCTGGTTCACAAGAAACAGCACAGCTCCATTAAACACGCTTGCAAAAGCAGAACAGCATTATAAAAAAGCAATTGAGCTTGCTCCTGAAAATTATGAGGTCAACTATTATTGTGCCCTGTTTTATGGCGAGGCATTGAAAAATAAAAAAAAGGCTGAAAAATTCCTTGCAAAATTAAATAAAAACCCTCTGTCTCGTGAAGGAGCCCTTTATCTTAAGATGCTGTCCCTTCCGGACGGTAATTCTGAAAAAGAGAGTCTTGCCTGTCATTTTTCAGAATCTTCGATCTTTATTCGTAAACACAATGCATTGGAAATCCTGATCGAGATTTATTGGGAGAAGGACCACAATCTGGTTGAAATGGCATATAAGGAACTTTTGAAAAACGATAAAAAATATAATGCAAGTTGGCCATGGGACTATGTTAATTATGCATCATTTCTCATTTACCAGAAGAACGAGTATGATAAAGCGGAAAAAATGATAAAGATATCACGCTCCATGGGGAGAATGGGTCTGCAGGATATATATGATGGCGAGATTGCCTACCGCAGGGGATATTATTGTATATGGGGTTCAAAAAGAGACTTTAAAAAAGCCATTAAATTATTGGAAAAGAGCATTAAACTCAACAGAAAACATCTTTATGCTTATTATCATCTTGCTGTTGCCTGTTATTATCAAGGCATGACAAAGGGGTCACAAGAGTTGATTTATAAGGCAAAAAAATATCTTAAAATTCAGATGAAATTAAACCCGTCCTACGGGGAGAATGACAAATATCTTGCAATGATAAATAAGGCAATTGCACAAATTGAAAAGCGAAAATAGATTTTTCCCAGGCTTATTTTGGGGAAAGTTTGCTAAAGGCATTATAAATTATCCATGGGAATTATCAGGAGGAAATTGATGGGAAAGAAAATTATGCTTGGATGTTCAGGAATTTTGATATTATTGCTCATAATCGCTGTTCTTGCAGGACTGTATTTACAGAACAGCTACAATCAAATGGTGCAGATGGAAGAAATAGTCAAGGAAAAATGGAGCCAGGTTGAAAATGTTTACCAGAGAAGACTTGATTTAATCCCTAATCTTGTTTCAACGGTCAAGGCATATGCTGTCCATGAAAAAGAGACACTCACAAAGGTTGCAGAAGCACGGGCAAAAGCAGGCAATAGTATTAAAATATCCGATAAAATATTGTCAAATCCAGCAGCTTTTAAGAAGTTTCAGGATGCCCAGAGTTCTTTAAATGGCGCATTGTCAAAATTAATGGTTGTTGTTGAACAATATCCTGAACTTAAAGCAAATGAAAACTTTATTGTTCTTCAAAGTCAGCTTGAAGGAACTGAAAACAGAATTACTGTTGAAAGGAAAAGATTTAATGAAGCTGCAAAAAATTATAATGTTTTTATAAAACAGTTTCCAGGGGTAATAATTGCCAGGATTTTTGGCTTTGAGGAAAAAGTTTATTTTATGTCAGATAAAGGGGCTGACAAATCCCCGAAAGTGGAATTAGGGGGACACGATACTTAATTAATTATTAAGGAAAATACCGATAAATATCACCTCTATGTAAAAATTATACAAACCGGACAGTATCGCTCTCTACAACCAGACCGAGGCGATAGTCACCAAGCCTGATTCTATAGTGATTGTCTTAAGCTTTTTGAGGTTATTGATTTTGTGAATGCCTTGGGCTTCTTCAACTTCAAGTATGACCTGTTTGACCCGTTCAAGTAATGGTTTGTCAGTTTTGCGTTTTTTTAAATCTTTGGTAAAACTTTTTCTAAATTCAACCTTCACGCCCGACCTTCCAATATATCAAAGACTTCCTGCTTAGAGTCTGTTAGTTTTGGTAGCCTAAAATTGACCCTCTGAGGGCATAAATTGCAGCCCAAAATTGACCCCTCTACAACAACTTCTGATAGTATAGATTTTTGAAGATAAAAATCAATTATCAGAGGAGGGAGGATGTTAACAGTGGAT
>Ga0256846_1000137_pt1 | contig 32426 bp, 28 predicted proteins | sample TevniametaG_FD_189098 | JGI IMG/M metagenome (GOLD analysis project Ga0256846, IMG submission 189098) | Tube worm associated microbial communities from hydrothermal vent at the East Pacific Rise, Pacific Ocean - Tevnia | ecosystem: Host-associated > Annelida > Integument > Unclassified ...
AAATGTCATAGCTTTTAGCTTGACATTAAGAGGCTTTTCTTTACGATTGAGGTAATGAAAAGGATTTTTACTGCTCTTCTTCTTACAGGCCTATTTGTAACTGCAACAGCTCGGCCGGCCAACCCCCTAACAGTTGGAGCCGATTTGGCCATTGCTTTCTATCAAAAGCTACTTTCCCCTCTGCAAGGAACCGATGTATGCAATTTTTCACCGTCTTGCTCACATTTCAGTAGGGATTCATATCAACAATTTGGTCCTTTCTGGGGAACCCTTATGACCTTTGACCGTCTTGAACGCTGTAATCCCGGCGCTTGGAGATTTTTGAATCAATATTACGACGGAACCCGTAAATCCAAACTATTTGACCCGCCTTATAAACACTATCTACCGCTTAGGGAAGATTCTCATAAAAAAGCTGCTCAAGATTCGACACTAACGAAAAATGATTAAACTTCTGGTCATATTATTGGCTCAAACACCGGTGGATTTTGCCGATTTTCTTTATTCTCAGGGTGACTATTCCCGCGCCGCACTGGAATATGAACGCATAGGTGTGAATCCTGCCACCGATACCTCCCTTGCCGTATATTCTCTACTCAAAGCAGGCGAGGCGCTTTTGCGTAAGGAGGAAAAAGAAAGGGCATTAAATGTTTTTGCATTCGGTTTGAAAACCTTTCCCAACAAAGGTCAGTATTTTAATTACGGACTGCTACGTTCCAATTTCTATCTTAATAAATATCGGAGGACAGACAGCATAGCTTCTCTGCTTAGGAATTCGGCTTTTAAGACCCAGGCCCTTACCTATGACGCTTTTTCCTTGGGGTTTTTGGGTAAAAAACAGGAAGCGGTTGCCAAGTTTGCTCTTCTTGAAGCAGTACCTTATCGGGATTCTGCCATTTCTGTACTTACTGCTCCGCTTGACTCGCGTTCACCCTGGTTATCAGCCGGATTTTCAACAGTTTTGCCAGGTTTGGGACAGGCATATTGTGGCAGATGGGGCGATGCCTGGCAATCGTTTTCCCTTGTGGCAACATTCGCAGGCGCAGCCGCCTACTACGCATTTTTCTCAAAAGATACCTCGTCAGCCAACACTACCAAGATAATTGTAACCGCATCCATAGGTGGGCTTTTTTGGCTTGGCAACATCTACGGTGCTGCCAACGCCGCCCTTGACTACAACGACTATCAGCAACTTAAACAGAAAGAACGCTTGAAAGTACTTGTACGACGATTCGACCTTGAACCTAAAATACCGCGTCCTTGATTTTAGATGTTTCTATCCCTGCTGAGCATTCTCCTTACCTTTTCTGTAACAAAATCACCCAATACTGAGCTTTCCCTAGCCTCATCATCTCTCACACTATCAGTTAAAGCGGACTCCGTCTACTTAAAAAAACTTGAAAAAACTGCGAATAATCTCTATTCCATTGGTGAATTTGCAGCGGCAGTCCTTGAGTATAAACGGTTGCTTTTTATCCTGAACTGGCAAGATTCCCTGTCACGGGAAACAGACGGTAAGGATAGTTCTTCCACTACAACGGCAAAACCATATCTTACTCCTGCACCTCAAGAAAACTCTCAGGAGGCTCATCTAAACAAGACAGCAATACGCTCTTCTAATTTTCGTAAGCAAAGACATACTGAGCAGATGAATTTCTTAAAACTTAAGCTTGCCTTGGCCCTTTATCAAAATGAAGAGAAGTCTGAGGCTGATGCTATTCTCTACGAACTTGACGATCCAGTTGTACGCATGGTGAGAGCGGTAATACTTATGCGGGAGGATAATCCATTTCTAGCAGCACGCGAAATAAATAGCTCCACCCAATCGGCAATAGGCACGCCGGCTTTCAGATTGAGAGGCTGGGCATATATGCAGGCCCTGCAGTTTGAACGTTCGGCTACCGAGTTTCGTAAGGCGGGTGATTTGAGTTTAGCTGAGGCAGCAGCAGAACTTAAGAACATCCGGCTCAAGAATCCAAAAACGGCACGATGGCTTTCCCTGCTACCCGGCCTTGGCGAAGCATATGCTGGTAGACCTTTTTTCGGCTTATGGTCATTTTTGGTAAATGCCGGAGATACATATCTTATAGCTAATGCCATCATTAAAAGAAACTATGTTGACGCTGTATTAACCTATATGTTCTTATGGCAACGATTCTACAGCGGCTCTATGGCCAATGCCGATCGCTTCGCACATGAATGGAACACTGCAAAAATAAAGCAAGCCCTTGAGCCAATACGCGGCAGATGGGCTGAAAAAGAGGCGCTAAGGCTTGATTTGCAGACCTTAGAGCATCTTTACTTCCTTGCAAAAACCGCTTCACATTAAGAGAATAATTGTATTTCCCTCTTCCCCCTGCTAATACTCCTGCATAGCCAAGCTAATAAAGGTCTGGATTCATTGTTAAGCTACTGCAAAAATCATTAGCTCTTGCCTATCATAGAAAGGCGAATTGCGGATTTAGGGAAAGGCTTTCCTTAGTCTTAGCTTAACTTGAGGGAATGTAGGTTATCCGGAATCTCTTTAAGAAGAAAAAGGCTTATTTTAGTCTCAGTTCAACTCCCGATAAGCTCAATTTTCCCCTTTTCCTCCTCCAACTTAATAATTGGAAAGCATCGGTTTAGTCTTATCCCCTACTTTCCGCACTTTCTTCCAAATACCTTAAGGCACACCCCGTAGTAGAAAAATAATGCTTTTCTTTCCACTATCAGCATCCTAAAGAACTCGAAATACATCTGTAAGTAATTAATCAACGGGCTTTAGCTCAGGTTGACAAAGTAATCCTTAACTCATATAATCACAGCACTTAATTATCAGTTGCACGCAATTTATGAAGGAGCGCTAGGATATGATTACGTTTCGCGGCGGCATACACCCGCCCGGATTCAAAAAACTTGCAGAAGAGAAGGCTATTGAAGTTATGCCACTGCCCAAGCAAGTGGTTATACCGCTTTCTCAGCATACCGGAGCGCCGGCAAAACCGGTTGTTGCGGTGGGTGATGAGGTTAAAACAGGAACGTTGATTGCCGAACAAGTAGGTTTAATTTCAGCGCCTGTCCATTCCTCAATTACCGGTAAGGTCAAGGCTATTGAACCCTGGGTGCATCCGGTTATGCCTAAACCTGTCAAGGCAATTATCATTGAGGCTAAAGAAGGGGAAGGCGATGAATTGGATCCAAGTATTAAGGCAAATCCCAATCCTTTTAAGCGTACCCCCAAAGAGATAAAAGATATTATTAGAGCCGCAGGTATTGTTGGTTTGGGTGGTGCTGCATTCCCCACAACGGTCAAGATTACCCCGCCGGAGGGTGTTAAAATTGATACCCTGATTCTCAATGGCGCAGAATGTGAACCATTCCTTACCGCAGACGACAGGTTAATGAGGGAAAAACCTGAAGATATTATCAAAGGTGCAAAAATTCTTGCCAATGTGCTTGGTTTAAATAAGGCGTTTATTGCTATTGAACATAATAAACCTCAAGCCATTAGCAAAATGAGTGAAGCCGCTGCTCGCGTATGGCCGGCTGCACAGGTTCTACCCGTTAAAACAAAGTATCCTCAGGGCGCTGAAAAACAACTGATTTCTGCAATCCTCAAGCGTGAAGTACCTAAGGGTGGACTACCATTTATGGTTGGGGTAGTGGTTCAAAATACAGGTACAGCATATGCGGTTTGGGAAGCGGTATCTGCCAATAAGCCTCTTTATGAAAGAGTGGTTACTGTAACCGGCCCTGGAATAAACCTTGCCAAAAACCTTCTTGTACGCATAGGTACCTTGGCCTCAGATATCATTGAATTCTGCGGCGGACTCAAACCCAATACAACCAAGTTCATTGCAGGCGGTCCAATGATGGGCATTGCTCAGTCTTCAGACAAGGTTCCTGTTATTAAAGGAACATCAGGAATGCTTTTCCTTAATGATAAGAAGAAGATTTTTTCAACCCCGAATGAAGTCAACTGTATACGTTGTGGAAAATGCGTAGGCGTATGTCCAATGAAACTTATTCCTTGCGAAATTGCCCGTATGGGTGAGTATGAGAGCCTTGAACAGGCTGAAAACTGGGGTATTCTGGATTGTATAGAATGCGGCTCATGCGCATTTGTATGTCCATCTGGAAGAAGGCTTGTACAGTGGATTAAATACGGTAAGAATCTTATCTTTGCTGAACGAAGCCGCCAAAAGGAGGCAAAAAAATGAATGCTGAAGCCAGAAAATTCATCGTTACCCCTTCTCCCCATCTCAAGGCGCCATCTAGTGTGAATAAAATAATGTTCGTGGTTGCAATTGCTCTGTTGCCTGCTCTAGGCGGTTCAGTATATTTCTTTGGATTGCGTGCCTTGTGGCTGGTTATTGTTGCAATAGTTACTGCTGTGATTTCTGAATTATTAATGAACATTGCTTTCAAGCGTCCTTTAGAAACCTGTCTTGACGGCTCGGCAATTATCACAGGAATGCTTCTGGCATACAACCTGCCTCCCGGAGCGCCGTGGTGGATGTTTGCAATAGGTTCAGCCTTCGCCATAATTATAGTTAAAGCGTTATTCGGAGGATTGGGTAACAACTTCTTAAATCCTGCTTTGGCTGGTCGCGCCTTCCTTATGGCAGCATGGCCAGCAAAAATGACTTCAGGATGGTTTCTTCGTGAAGGGCTGGGGCATACAACCGGACTCGGTATAGACGCCTACAGTGGAGCAACCCCCTTGGGAGTACTACAAAAACTTCAAGATGCCGCGAACCCTACGGTTGCCAAGGCGCTCAATTCTCCAGAAACCATTAAAGCGCTATTCTTTGGTAATGTAGGCGGAGTACTTGGTGAAACCTCTGTTCTACTACTCCTCATCCCCGCTCTTGTGTTGATATTTATGCGCATTATCGATTGGCGTATTCCATTCGCCTATATAAGTGTTGTATTTCTTGGAACCTTTGTTGCATGGCTTCTTAAAGCTACACCGGTTACGCCAATATTCCATATCTTCTCAGGCGGATTAATGCTAGGCGCACTCTTTATGGCTACAGATTACGCAACTACACCGGTTACACCTACCGGAGTGTGGATATTTGCAATAGGATGCGGCGTACTAACGCTTTTGATTCGATTGTGGGGAGGTTACCCTGAAGGGGTAAGCTACTCTATTCTTATCATGAACGCAGTTACACCCTTACTTGATAAAATTACACGTCCTAGAATTTTAGGAGAGCAACGCAAGGGCAGAAAGGAGCGGAAATGAAGCTTGAAGTAAAGATGGTTGTAGTAATGCTTAGCGTAGTCTTAATTTCGGCTGCACTTTTGGCTGTAGTTGTTAACGTAACTTCTCCCCTTATTACCGAAAACAGAGAAAAAGCTAAGCAGGAGGCTCTTATTTCTTTGCTTCCCAAGGCTAAAAGCTTTGAAGAAAAAAAGGTGAACATTAATTCCGATACCTCAACTATCTACTACGGACTTGATAAAGATAAGAAAAGAATAGGTCTTGTTTTTATAATTGCTCCAAAAGGTTATGGCGGTCCTATAGAAATTATGGTTGGACTTAACACCGATAGTTCTATTACTGCAATAAAAATCACTTCCTTTTCTGGTGAAACCCCTGGTTTAGGTGTCAAGGTAAGCAAACCTGAATTTTATGACCAATTTAAGGGATTGAAGACAGAAGAAATATATCTTAAAAAACTCAATGATAAAGGGAAAGTAAAAGCGATTACTGCAGCTACCATATCTTCTGACGCAGTTACTTCAGGTGTGCGTGAAGGCGTTAAAAACTACATCCATCTATTATTCGCAGCAGACAGCTTGTCCACAGATGATAGTACTCCGACGCAAGATTCTTTTTCTTCAACCTCTAAGTAAACATATTATTGCCAATTGCTCAGGCTGAAAGAAGTAGCTGTTAGTAGTTCAATCTCTTGAGCCTTAAATAAAACCTTAAGGAGTATGTAATATGACTGGTAGCAAGAATGAAGAAAGCGAGCAGTTAAATAAGGTAAAAGCCAAATTCCATTGGCGCGGCTTTTTTTCTTTTTCCACCGCTATATTTTTTCTAATAATGGCTATAACCGGTATAATGTTGTACCTAGCGCCACGTTTCTTTACGCCACCTACAACTCCGGCGCTTAAGGCCGCTATGCTGGCAAAAAGAAACAACATAATAGCCTTGCACACTATTGCAAGTTATGCCTTTATAATAGTTTCCATAGCTCATTTCATAATTAACTGGAAAACCTTTAAGTCCTACATCTCCCGTAACACCTATAACGCCCGCAAAGCTAAGAGTTTCATTCGCCTGAAGTATGAATTAATACTTGCATTAGTTGTCGCTATAGTAATAATGGCAGCTGTACTATTGCATTTGCCACCATTTCAGACCATCATGGACGCAGGTAGGACAGAAAAAGTGATATCAAAACCAATCCACGACGCAACACAATCTATGCTACCTTCATCTTCGGCTTTCCACAAAATTCCTCAATAATGATAACTGTCCCCCATTATTAGTCTGCGCTAAAAAACCTTAACACGAACAAAAAAACGCTACGCTACAGAATAATTGTTGCAAACGATTACGCTCCGGAAAAATGAAACAGAAATAGATTCACTACCTTATAAAATTGAAAGGAAAGCCGGCCTAAAGGCCGGCAATTACGTTAAACATTACACTGTATCAATAGAGGAAGCGCTAACTTATACAAAATGGTATTAATTCATCTTTATTATTTTGACAAATTGATCGTAATTTACAGATTGTACTCTTACGAAATACATACCCTGCGAAAGCGAAGGAATTTCCCAACTAAACTCATTAGTATTATTAATTGTTTGACTTGTAGTAGTAATATTTCTGCCTGAAACATCGTAGAGGCTAAAGGTATAGGCACCGAACAAAGGATTTGAGAATTGAATATTGATTTTATTCGATGAAAAATACGCATTTAAGTCAGATAGATTAGCGAAAGCTTGCTCATTTACTGCCTCAGATTTCAGATAACCAAAGTATATTCTTTGTTTACCACTTTCTCTGAAATCACTCCACAATGGGAATGGATTACCGTTCCATGCCGCTAAACCAATGTACTCACCAATTATACCTCCCGGCATTGCAGGAAATTTCAAAGCCGCAGCTTCGGAATAGATTCTATGAGGTTTTGAAGATACACTGCTCACTCTTATCGCATCACTCCAGGTATCTCCGGCATCTTTGGAATATACATAATAGATATCCAGCAATCCACCGCTTATGCCGTTCCGTTGGTCATAAAAGATAACGTGGATTATACCTGTGTTATCTACTACCAACCAGGGATGAAACTGGTCATTACCTGCAAGGTCATCACCTGATATCTTTATTCCCTTACTCCATGTTAGGCCTTTATCTACAGATTTTGTAAAGAAAATATCGGTACTGCCGTTCACCCCTTTATCCATATAGGCAATATACATATTACCGGAATAGGCGCCATCTGTGATATCTGCATCCATTGCGGGAAACGAAAAAGCATCTATATAGCCATCAACCTTATGGGGATTATTTATATTTAGTGAAACCACCGTGATATCTGGGCCCCATGTAACGCCCCCGTCTGTTGAACGGTCAAGTTTAATTGAAGGTGGATTAAAGTGAACCCAACCTATATAGTAAGTTCCATCCTTTCCTACGCACGGAACCGGCCACTGCACGCCTGGGGCATCACCAACAACTACAGGATCAGTCCACGATAAACCCTTATCGCTTGAGCTAACAGAATAGATTTGTGAACTTCCTTGACTAAATCTTGCCCAAGGTATATATAGGTTTCCTGCATACTTTGAATTACTGCGGTCACAGGCAATCAACTCTTTATCTTCAAAAGTACTGCCCGTACTCATAACAGCGTTTGCCTGTAACTTGAAAGTTTTACCACCATCATCTGACTTGAATACCGTCAATGAATTACTATCGTTTACAGAAATTAATGTGAGTATTACAAGATAGATGTTACCGTTTTTATCGCATGTAAGGCCGGGATCTGAATCTTGCCAGAACGGAGAACCCTGGAGTAAATAATCTTTCCAGTTAGCGCCACCGTCAAAACTATAGGCTATACCTACCTGACGATGTCCCAAGCGAAAATCGCGCCAGCAAGCTACTAGATTGAGAGAATCGGTAGGGTTAAGCACCACCTGTGCTTCGTTATGAAAGTTATCAACACTGTCGGAATTTACCCTGATATTGGTAAAATCCCAGGTATTAAGGCTTGAAAATAAAGATAATATATAGAAAATCATGCTTACTCCTTTTTTTGCTTTTATATTATGACGCAAAACAGGCTATTTATGTTCACCCCTTTATGAGCAATATAGTCGTCATACCTAATATTATCACCTACGACTGCTATATTCGCCGTTTCTGATTCCAATCTTAAAGACTAAAGAAAGCGTTTAGGTATCTAGCAACCACACTATCGGAGATTTTATATCACCTGTTTGGCTAAAACAAGACAAAATCTTAGGTTTTTTATTTTTCTCCGCCAGGCCCCCAATCGGGTTCTGCATAAGTGCTTTTGTTACTTAAACGCCCCAAAATTTTAGCTGCAAGCTTGAAGTTTGTGGAATTATTATAAAAATCCGCTACGAAAAGATCTGCTTCACCTGGTGTTGTACCAAAAAGAAGTGTATCGCCTGTAGGAGAGACCGTAACATAAGAATATGAATGCAAGTAAGGAGTACTTCTCGTAGTAAGAACACCTGCGCCTTTACCTGTCATTTGGAATACATATATCGAAGAGATAGTTTCCCTACCCGTTATTGCCAGAACATATTTACCGTCAAATGTCCAAAGCAATTTTACCCACGAAGTAAAAGGCAAACTTTCTTTATAATTTCCGGTAAGCAACTTGTATCCTGAACCATCACGATTCACTATACCTATATCAACTCTTTCAATAGGCGGGTCACTCGGAATAGGCGCAGGATAAGTTCCAAGCGTTATGAACGCAATCTTTTCACCGTCTGGTGAATACGCCCCTGCAAAAGCTTGGGTTAAAGTAACCGTCGCCTCAACCGCGGGACAGTATATTTGGGTCTTGTTAAACACTCTGTGATATGCAGGGGGATTAGTTGAAAAATCTACTATCGTTAGCCGGTTTCCTGTTCCTGCAGACGAAAAAAGTAGTTCATTTGAAACCGGTGAACCGTCTAAATATCGTGCATTGGGAATTTCTGCCGCAACAAGATTCTTACCATTCCTATCAACAGCATATATATAGAATGGAGCGGATGGTTTATTTCTGCTAAGAAAGGCTACCTTTTCGCTTTTCCCAAGTAGAATAGGGCTATGAATTTCTTCCATACTGTCTACCAATGGATAGATACGTTTAACAACCTTGCCTTGGGAATCAAGAATAACAATAGCGGCTTCATTATCAGTTACTGCAATATACGAATCCCGCAACGGCCACTGCTCTACGGAAACGTTGCACGCTGTATAGGATAAACCGATAAGTATTACCGCAAAAACCATCGACCTTATTTTAACCATTTTATCCTCCTTAAAAAGTTCTCTGTCTCAGTTTAAGGTTTCAGATAGTTCTGTCAAGTGGTTTTAGGCACTATATGCAAAAACCGTTTATAGTATTAATCACAACGTTTGCATCAACGAAGTGTACTCGCTCCAAAGCTTGGGCATAATGAACGGCTTATATCTCGCATAACGAAATCAAAAATAGTTGACAAGCAAGCCAAGTTGATTATCTTTAGGCTATATTCAACATAGAATCGTTCTAAACAAAACTTTTGTAAAAAAGCTAAGGAGGAATATGCGGCATTTGAAGGTAATTCTTATTTCTATTTGCTTTGCACTTACCTTCTCTTCATTAAACGCTCAGGTATACAAAACCGAGAGTATTTTGAGGAAACACGCAAAGGCAATGGGAGGACGCAATTTACTTAAAAATTACACTTCGTTGTATTATGAAGCGAAAATAGATTCCCGGGGTCTTGCAGGACAGTACAAAGCATGGATACTCCCCGCAGACAGAATCCGGACCGAAATGAAATTAGGCGTTATCAATGAAGCTAACTGTTATAACGGAAAACAACAGTGGACAATAAGTCTCAGTGACGGCACAACAAGCGTTGGTGACGAGTTATCTAAAAAAGAAATGTTCTCACTTGCACTTCTTCAATCACGCGCTTATGTTTTCGCAGATACCACTATAAGGGTTCGATATTTAACCAGAGAAGGGGAAATGGGACGCAGTTTTCTGGTTATGCAAGTTTCGCCTTCCTCTGGCGTGGATTTTAAGATATGGGTAGATGAACAAACATGGCTCTTGGCTAAAAGTGAAATAAGCTCTGGTGGTTTTACAACTATACGGGAATACGACGCATATGCTTCAGTTAATGGTCTTATGCTGCCATACTTCATTAAGGTTTCCGTACCTCAACTTCAGCAGGAATATACTCTGAATCTTTATAATGTGAAATTAAATTCCTATGTAGACGAACGTCTATTTGTACTTCAGCAGAACGTAAAACATAAGTATATCTTAAGCCGAGGAAACAAATCGGCGCCAATGAAATTTAATCTTAACGGCGGCATAGTAACCGTTAAGGGCATGATTAACGGACAGGGTCCCTATGTGTTCGCTCTTGATTGTGCAATGGAGGCTTCCGTAGTATCTGAATATCTGGCAACCAAACTTCACATGGATTCGGCAGGGTTTTTCAATGCTCAAGGCCCCAATAGTATTCTAGGCTCACCTATGGTTAAGGTCGATTCGTTGAACCTTGATGGGGCGGCCTTCTACGGTCAAATTATGGTAACAAGACCAGCTGAAGAAATACTGGCGCGATACGCAGGCATAAAGGTAGATTTTATCCTGGGCTACGATTTCTTTTCTCAATTCGTTGTAGGACTGAATTTTAGCCAAAACGCCTTAACTCTATACAAACCTGAAGGCTTTGCCGCACCTGCCGGCTACAGCTTCGTTAGCTGTAATTATGACGATTTGGTTCCGGTGCTGAGGGTTTTTCCACTTGAGACTTCAGGTAAATTTATTGTTAGCACAGCTTCACCTACTACAATAGATTTCACAGAACCCTTTGTTAAATCCTCTGGGCTCAAAAAAAACCTAAAAAGATTGGTTGAATCGGGACTTCATCCCTATAGTGACGCGGTAGATATGATGGTAGGTAGAATTAAAATTGCATCCTTGGGGCCTTTTGAATTTCTTGATATTCCCGTAGGTATTGCTCAAAATGCGAAATATGGAATATATGCTTCACATAAATACGATGGTATTGTAGGAACAGAAATTCTCCGGCGCTTCGATTTGATGTTCGACTATAAAGGCAACCGAATTGCTATGAAAAAGAACCATCTGTTTGAGGATAAATTCAAAACGGAAAAAAGCGGAATGAAACTGAAAGTTCGAGAAAACGGTAACATTATAGTTGCAGGCAATGTTGCCGGTTCACCGGCTGACGAAGCAATGATTGAACCTGGTTCTCTTTTGCTTGAATTGAACGGAAAGGATGTGTCAAGACTCGGAATGCGAGGAATTCGGGAAATACTATCCGGCCCAAAGGATAACGAAGTAACCGTTAAAACATCTAAAAACGGCAAAACCCACACTGCAACCCTTATTTTAAGAATTTACTACTAGTTTTGTCGCTTTGCCTAACATGCCTCATCTATGCTGGATATTCCTCCGATAGTTGCATACGCGGATAGGTATTGGGTGTTCTATACGCAGATTTTCTATCAGCCACAACCATATCGGCTGACGAAGTGCTAAAAGATGATGCTTCTATTGTTTCAGTCCGCATTAATTAGCTGTAAGAAGCTGTGTTATCGCAGCAGATACTCTAAGGCCACTTACTCTTTTTTTAACAAAACCTCTATCCTGAAATGGTTTAGCAAAACGCTTCCTAAATAAGATTAAGACAATCCTAAAGGCAGTTGCGAATTGTTTAATAGTTATTGACAGTTTTTCCATAAGGCGTATTATATATTTATGTTACGAGTAATTGATTGTATGAATCGGAACCTGAAAACAGTAACTCCGCAAACCAGCCTTCGTGAGGCTATTCAAATAATGCTTGATGAAGATTTAGACGGTTTGCCGGTTGCAGACGAAAAAAATCACTCTCTGGGAATTATTACTCTAGGTTATCTTTTAAGAGGCTTTATGCCCGACCACCTTCAGGAACTTCCCGAAATAACACAAAACGAAGTTGAAGCGGTAAATATTCAGGCTTTTTTCGGCCCAACCTCTTTTCTATTTATGGTCGCAGATTTTTTCAAAAACGACGTTGAACCGGTAACTATAGATACCTCCCTTATGTCCGCTGCCGCCTCAATGGAAGCTCAACAGCTGCACATGCTCCCTGTTGTTAAAGGGAATAAACTGATAGCTGTACTTACCAGACACGACATCATGCAAGCATTCTTTTCAAAGTCTCTCCCCGGCTCAACCAAGCCTACAGATTAATAAATTCTTTGTTACAAAAGACCCTGCTTATGGGCTAGAAACTTTGTATTAATTCCTTTAGGAAGGATAAGTCTGTAAGCCGAACGAACAAATAGGCTAGATATTAGTTTTCTCTGGGAAGAATGCGTATCGCATCTTTAGTAATTTTCTCAAAACCTTCGGATATTTCCTCTGCGGTAATTGCTCCGTCTGCAAGCAACTCCTGAAAACGCTTTTCATTAATCATGCTTACTTTATCCCAAAAGCCTTTGCTTTCAAGAATAGGTCTAAGTTTTGCATGATCTAATTTATAGTGCGTATTTGCCACAAGTCGAGCTGAGCCTTTGGTTGTAACAATCTTGCGTTCCTGCCTATTGTTCATTTCATCAATAATCTGTTTCTTGATTTGCTCCATCTCTTTCTCCAACTCCGCGCGTTTCACCCGAAGGTCAAGGTAACGAGCTATGGCAGGTTCAAGATCGCTTGCAAGAAAATCAAAATTCTCTTCCTCAGGCGATTTCTCAGGTGTGTATCCTGAAAAATAGAGATAGAAGGCAGTACGGGAGGCTATAAAATCTGCAATATGAAGAATCCATTCCAGTGGTTTTTTGGGCATACGAAGCGGTTGAGGGCCCCATAGGCCCTGATGACATTCTATAGCATTCATTATTTCGTTAAAGTAAGGCGTTTCGGATTCAAGATGTTTAAGTTGATAGCGCACTATCAAAGGGTGATCTTCCTCTGTATGCTCGGCATCTTCAAGCCCGTTTTTGAAAGAATCATGAAGCATTGCTGCCGCACGTAGAATATCCAGCTTAACGCCTTCCACCTTAAATACCTTTGCCAGTTCAACTGCAAGGTAAACCACTCGCTTTGTATGCAAGACCAAACCGCCTTCACCAAGAGTATCCAATGGATGGAATCTACCTGAAGCGGAGGCCGAAACGTGCCAAAAATAAGAAGGCAGTTTTTCCAAGGCCTTAGTTACAAACAACTTGATAGACGGATCTTCAATATGTTTCAGCTCATCATCAAGACTAAATTTTAACTCGTTACTCATGGAGTAATGTTAAGGAGTATTCTACAATTGTCAATCCCGTAGAACGGTATTAGTTCTTAACTTGATGCAGAATAAGTTATCGGATTAGCAGATAGTTTGAAGATAAATGCCCTTCATTAATCCCTGTTTAATTTTTATGTCAGGCAGGGAAGAAGAAGATGGAGGAATTTTAATTTACAAAAAAGCGGAGCATAAGCCCCGCTTTAATTGTAAAAGTTTGCAGACAGTAAAGTTTTAACTTAACCTTTTGTGTATTTAACCAGCTTAGTTTCAGTATCCATAGTAGTGCGTGTAGTGTCTGTACCAACTACTGTTTCCATAACGGCCTTGACGGTATTCAGAACGTTACCCACATTAGGCGCCCAATACATATAGTTTTCATACTCTTTATACATTTTTTCGGCTGCCTTGGATGTAACTTTAACTTTCAAACAATCTTTATACTCGTTGGCTGTCTTTTTATCGGCGACAATCTCGTAATTAACAATTGAAGTGTCTTTATCTTTTATAGTGGTCATTGTCCACTTATCGCCTACTTTGGGACTATTCGGCCATTTGTAGCTTTCTTTTTCATCTGCAAGCTTCTCGTAGGTGTAGACCCAATCTTTATCAACACGAACGTACTTTGTAGTGGCGTTTTTACCTACAGTATTTTTAACTTCCCAAACAGCAAGTTTTTCTTTGCCGGTCAGTTTCGTTTCGCTGATTACTTCACTTTCATATTTGAAAGTAGTATCTGTGGGATCGGCTGTGCCTATTGTTGTAGTTATTTTCGTTTCATATTCCCATTTGTTGCCAACCTTAAGGGGATAGTAAGGTGACTGGGCGCCGCCGAACATGTTACAGCCGATGAATCCTATTGTCAGCGCTGCACCTATAACAGCTAGTATAGTTTTTTTCATAACAGTAGCCTCCTTTGGCTAGTTTGACTACAAAAGTATATCAATTACAAAAATTTTGTCAAGCCCGTTAAGTCCGCCAATATTACGAGGGAGACTTCACAAGATTTCACACCTTTATTCTATAGACTCTTTGACAAAGGTATAAGCGATTCAAGCTGTATAAGTAACAATAATCTCCCCTATTCCCTAACTTTCACTTTTTAATCGACAAGGAAAATGAACTTGCCTGCAGTAAATTAGCAATATCCTTCAGTGTTTGATAACGGTTATTCTTCACTTATCCGATTCACCTTGTATTCTTTTCGCTCAGCGCACTAAAAGATACCTGTTCTTCTTTGTATTTACTCATATCTCCTGTATTACGAAATAAAAATAATCGGCTGCTAAATCGTGTAAAATCAGAAGTGGAAATTTGAACAAGATAGTGATATTCAACAAAATAGTTGACATTCCTACCTTATACGTGTATAGTTTTAGTTGAAGATGCGATGATGAACTAACTATAAAAAGGGAGTGTAAATGCCTGGACTTAAGGACGAGTTAAATTCCGCGTTAGTGCGACTTAATCAGTCGGCACCGGAAATTAAAGCCTCTGCATTCATCAGCTTAGACGGTTTAATGCTTGCCTCAGCCCTACCTGAAGGCAGCAATGAAGACGCTATCGCGGCAATGAGCGCCACAGTTTTGGGGTTGGGAGAAAGAACAACCCGTGAATTTGCAGTCGGTGAACTACAACAAGTCTACTTCAAGGGAAAAGATGGATTTATTGTCTTACAGGCTGCAGGAGAAGATGGCGTTCTGGTAATTGTTACCGATTCCTCCGCAAAACTAGGAATTATCTTCCTTTTACTCTCCAGAACAGCCAATGAAATACAAGCTATTGTACAAAAAGCCCTAACACCCGTAACACTCCCCGTAACACAACCCGTAACACCCCCCGTAACACCTCCCGTAACACAACCCATAACACAATCCGCACCCCCTAACGCAACACATACAACACCCGCATCTTCTGCCAATTCATCGCTACAGCCCAAAACACCACCTCCGAATTCCGCCTGGAGTAGATAAGTTTATAACATGGAAAAGGTACCTAACCTATCTATGGGCGGCTCCATAGGAGCCTTGCCTACTGAGAATCTTCTACAGATGATTGGAAACTTAAAACTCTCCACACGTTTACTTTTAGAAAAACTTAAAACAAAGGATTATTGCCTTTTGACTTTCAGAAATGGAGAGTTAATTCCTTCTATAGATAGTTCTATCTATCCTTCCTTGAAAGATTTTCTTATTAAAGATATACAACTTGACAAACAACAGCTTCTGACTCTTGAAGCGACGCAAAAGGATGTTCCTTTTTGGAATAAAGTGTTAAATTCAGGTCTAGCAGAAAGAGTTGTTCTCAAGAATTATCTTATCCAAGGAGTTGCAAGGGTTCTGGATATGTTTAAGGATTTGTCAAACGTTCACTTTGAACTCTCACCGGTGGCAATAGAACGTCTTGGCACCTCCCCTGGGTTTTCGGTAACTGAAATATGCGCCCTTAGCCGCAAACCTGCATCGGTTCCCCAACCTGAACCAAAACCAAACCCTGCGCAGACAACTCAACTTCCTAATATAGCTTCTAAAACTCAGTTAAACTCCATTCAACAACCCGATAGAGCCACACCGACAGCCTCAGCGCCTACTGCTACAACGAAAAAAACCGACAATATTCAGGAATTATCCAACTTACTTCGTCAATTACGCGACGTCATCCCGGGAGGCATGGCTTCTTATTTAATTGATTTCCAAACCCAAAAACCAATCGCTTCTTCATCAATCCACATACCGGACAACAAAGCGGATTTTCACCTGATAACTGAACTGCTCTGTTCACGTGTTCCTGCCCAAACCGCTGCCTTAATTAACATCAATGAATTGCATATTCTTACCGATAACTATCTTATAGGCATAAGTTTTATAAATCGAACACATTGCTTGCTCGCTATTTGCAATAAAACCACTCAGTTTGGATTAATGCTGACAGCTTTGCGAAAAGCAAACTCAAAGGTTATTGAATTAATTAACGGGAACTCCCTGTGAAACTGGCTAAGGTAGTAATAGTAGGAAAGGACGAAGCTGGCAAGTCGACTTTGGTACAGAATATAATCCCTGGCGCGATGAATATTGAACGCCAGGGTAGAACCATAGCCCTTGACTACGGCAGCAAGGAATACAAAGGCTACAAACTTCATCTTTTCGGTACACCTGGACAAACCCGCTTTAGAATCGTAAGAGACGTTGTGGCCAGAGGAATGGATATTGCCATATGGGTACTTGATTACTCCAGACGTTTTGACGAACGCGATGAAGATATTTTGCAGTTTCTTGTGCAGTCAAAAGTCCCCTTCATTGTTTTTGCCAATATAAAACCCGGCGTTCAAAAGGAACGTCGAAAGGTAACCCGCTTGATTGGTGAACCAAAAGAATTGCAAGGTATAATTGTTGGCTCTGCAAAATCAGGCTTCAGGATAATTGAGATGCTCGATAAAATTGTTGAAATTCTCAATTCAAACAAGCTGTATCGACACACAGACAAAAGGAAAGCGCTCCAAGCCGACGAAACCTAATCCCAATATCAGTGATACAATGACAGAAATCACACAACCCTTTGGAGACAGCAAAGCTGCTGACACAGGGATACTTGTAACGCAATGCTGAAGATTTAATAGATTTGTTTTTAGACCAAGAGGGAAAAGTTAATGTCGGAACTTTCAAGCATACACTTTACACTAATTTTTAAGCATAACTTATAGAACTAATGGATATCCATTAAATATTTATCAAGACGCCTTCAAACGCTTGTTCAGTTGAATGTTGGCAATTATGCGACACAAAGCGCTTACGGCAAGCAAAAACACCAGGCTGCCTCCCGTAAACCAAAACCCTAAAGCTACATCTTGCCTACCTACTACAAGATTATTAATATATTGCAGGACAAATGGCAGAAGAGTGATTAAGGTTAGCGTAAACATAAGCCACGCCATAAAACGTTTTAGCTTACCAATTAAAAGCTGTATCACAATAAGAATCACAATCACTGCAAGAAGTATTATATTCAGCCATAAAAGACTACGCACCAGCGAAGAGTCGGTGAAAAACTTAAACGCCTCTTGCCACATAGTGTAGTCAATCCATTGGCTGGAAAAAATACCCTGCGATTCCTTAAAACTAATCCATGGCAGAAACCCTAATCCTAAATAAGCCAGAACGCCTAACAGAGCAAACCATAAACATATCATGCTGTCTCCTTAGTTAAGGTTAAAAGAATAAGCTTATATTGGGATAATGTCAAGCAAAAGCTCGCAGGATTTTTTATTATTAGGAGATTTGGGGTAAATTGTGAAGGCTGACTTAAGGCCAGCCTTCACAATTGCTTACAGTATCTGAGAGCTTAGAGTGCAAACAAGCTGCGTTTTAGCAGTCTGTTCATCACTAGGAGGATATTACTGTTCTTCTTTCGCTTTTTTCGCTTCGTCAATAATCTTTTGAGTTACATCTGAAGGCACAGGGTCATAGTGGTCAAACTTAGCGGTAAAGAAACCACGCCCCTGGGTAATCGAACGAAGGGTTGTTGCATACTTATACATCTCCCCTTCCGGCACGGTCGCCTTAACTACCTGATTACGTCCTTCGGCATCCATGCCTTGAATTTTTCCACGACGGGAGTTCAAATCACCCATAACGTCGCCCATAAACTCTTCAGGAACTGCAACTTCAATAAACAGAATTGGTTCCAGGAGAATTGGTTTAGCTTTTTCACAAGCAGCCTTCATTGCAATTTGAGCTGCAAGCTTAAAGGCAATTTCCGAGGAATCTACGGTATGGTAGCTTCCGTCAAACAAAGTTACTTTCATGTCAACAATTTTGTATCCGGCTAAAAAACCATTGGCTACAAATTCACGCACACCTTTTTCAACCGCAGGGTGAAAATTCTTGGGTACGGCTCCACCAAAAATCTCCTGGGTGAATTCGACATCGGAACCACGAGGCAAGGGTTCAAGACGTAAGTAAACGTCGCCAAACTGACCACGCCCACCTGACTGCTTTTTATGCTTACCCTGAGCTTCAGCTTTAACTGTAATAGTTTCACGATAGGCTATACGCGGTTTTTTGGTCTCAACTGTAACTCCGTACTTTTTCTTAAGCTTGGAAAGAATTACATCCAAGTGCAACTCGCCCATGCCTGAAATAACCTGTTGTTTAAGTTCTGCATCAAAACGATAAGTAAAGGTGGGATCTTCATCGTGTAGACGGGTAAGTGCGCCAGAAACCTTCTCTTCATCGCCCTTAGCCTTAGGAACAATAGCCATGGTAATTGGAGGGTTGGGAAATACCAGATTACCAATAACCATATTCGCTTTACTTGTAAGGGTATCACCCGTATGAGTTGACTTAAGCTTAACCAAACCACCAATCATACCAGGGATAAGTTTTTCTGCATCCTTGCGCTCCTTACCCTGCATTAAAAGAAGCTGACCAATACGTTCAGAAGTATCTTTATCTGCATTCTTAAGGTTTGAGCCTGAACTTACCTCACCTGAAAATACTCTGGTATAAAGAAGGTCACCCAAATGAGGGTCAGAAACCGTTTTGAATACATAGGCAAGGGTTTCACCAGAGGCTTGCGGAACAATTTCCTTTAGCTCTTCGCCTTCTTTTACTTTAATTGGCTTAATTTCCAAGGGGGACGGAAAAAAGTCCCGAACAAATTCCATAAATGGCTGTATCCCAATCATAGATAAGGCGTCGCCTGCAAACAGAGGAAAGAGGGAACCTTCAATAATACCTTTCTTGATAACTGGAATCAGCTGTTCTGTGGTAGGTATATTACCGTCAAGGTAGGACATAAGAAGCTCTTCATCAAGCTCTGCAACCGCTTCTATAAGTTTTTCCCTATAGGTATCGAACTCTGCTTTAAGCTCATCCGGAATATCTACAACCTCGGTTTTGCCGTCTTTAGTAATATATGCCTTTTCAGAAAGAAGACTTACTACACCCTTAAGATCGGACGCCGAACCTATAGGTATAGATACAGGAGCAACTGATGTTCCGTAGGCTTCTGTAAGTTGGCTGAAAATTGAGGTAAAATCGGTATCCGGTTTAGCTAATTTATTGACAAATAACGCCTTACCCTTATTCTCTTCACTAAGCTGTTTCCAACTCATTTCAGTACCTACACCTATGCCAGTAACAGCATCAACTACAACTACGCCTACATCAACAGCACGGGTTCCAGAAATCATCTCGCCTATAAAATCGGCATAACCTGGGGTATCAACCAGAGTAAAAAAATGGTTTGAATATTCACAAGAAGCAATTGCTAAATTGAGGGAGTTCTTGCGTTCTATTTCCTCTTCATCAAAATCGAAAGTTGAAGTACCTGCATCTACTTTACCTTGACGTGAATTTACACCGGCATGGAAAAGTACTGCATCTGCCAAAGTGGTTTTTCCCGAACCACCGTGACCAAAGAACCCTAGGGTTCTCAACATTTTAGAATCATTAACACTCACTAAACCTCCTTCAAGCGAACTTGGTAATTTCTTTTAGTTTAGCAGCATCCAATCTTTTGACTACTGCCTTAACAAGATTGAGAAGCGCAAGATAATCTTCTTCATAAATCACTGATACATGGGAATGTATGTAGCGCGACGGCAGACCCAGTGGAATAGAAGGCACGCCAATATTGGTAAGATGAATAGCTCCAGTATCATAACCGCCCCGCAGAGAAGTTAAATGATAGTTAATGCCTTCGGCTTCGGCAACTTCACATACAAAATCACGTAAAACCACATTAGGTATCATGGTAGCATCGTGAACTAGAACCGAAGCGCCTGCTCCAAATTTTTCTCTAGCGTCGGATTCTCCGCCTGGGATATCGTGCGAAAGAGCCACATCAACAGCAATTGCAATATCGGGTTTAACAAGACCGGCTACAGTTTTCGCACCGCGCAATCCAACCTCTTCCTGTACAGTCCCTGCAAGATAGAGTTGGTTTGGATGATTAGCAAGAGAACCTGATATATCGGCAGCCATTTCGGCAAGCACAGCGCAACCTACACGATCATCCCAAGCCTTGGCAGCCAACACACCGTTCTGTAAAGGACGGAAATCGCCTATAGGAACTATTGGATCGCCAGGACGCGCGCCAACATCTTCAGCGCCTTTCTTTCCTACAACACCTATATCTATAAATAAACTCTCCATCTCAGGAGGTTTTTTTCTTTCCTCAGGTTTCATTACGTGAGGCGGCTTGGAACCTATAATTCCTTCAAAGTCGCCCTTACGTGTCCTAAGAATAACCCTTTGACTCAGCAGGACTTGAGGCCACCAGCCACCGACAGGAAGAAAGCGAATATAGCCATCGCTGGTTATCTTTTTTACAAGAAACCCCACTTCATCCATATGTCCAGTAACAAGCACCTTTGGCCCAGCTGCATCGCCTTGGTGATAACCAATAATAGATCCAAGACGATCGGTTGAAATTTCGGTATTTTCGCCCAGGTATTTTGCCATAATTGCCCGGACGTCTGTTTCATAACCGGAAGGACCGAAGGCTTCGGTCAATTCCTTAAATAGTTGATGTCTTTGCAAAAAATCCTCCTTAAACTAGATGTCCAGGTTCTCTACGAACTGGGCGTTGGATTCAATAAATTCTCTTCTGGGTTCAACTTCTGTTCCCATTAAGACTGAAAAAAGCCTGTCAGCCTCTGCGGCATCGGAAACATTTACTTTCTTGATAATTCGTTTTTCAGGATTCATACTTGTTTCCCATAACTGATCGGGATTCATCTCACCAAGTCCCTTAAATCGTTGAATATCCAGTCTTTCTGGATGCGATGAGTTTTTCTTAAATTCATCCAACTCTTCATCGGAGTAAAGATATTTAATTTCCTTACCCTTTTTAACGCGATAAAGGGGAGGTTGAGCAATATAGATAAGACCATTTTCAATCAAGTCGTGCATATGGCGGTAAAACATAGTAAGTATAAGAGTACGAATGTGGGAACCGTCCACGTCAGCATCAGCCATAATGATTATTTTGTTGTAACGGGCATTGGCCGGGTCAAAAGAATCCGCTCCAAAACCGGTACCGATAGAGGCAATAATGGCTTTAATCTCTTTATTAGCCAAAATTTTATTAAGTCCCGCTTTTTCGACGTTGAGTATTTTTCCTCTAAGAGCCAGCACAGCCTGAAACCGACGATCACGTCCTTGTTTTGCAGAACCGCCTGCAGAGTTACCCTCAACTATGAAGAGCTCACACTCTTCGGGATTATCCGACGAGCAATCAGCAAGTTTTCCAGGCAAGGTTTCAGAAGACAAAAGGCTCTTTTTGCGCTCAATATCACGAGCCTTACGCGCTGCTTCCCGTGAACGCGCAGCAGCGGTCGCTTTTTGAAGGATGATATTGATAACACGAGGTTGTTCGTCGAAATGGCGAGAAAGGCCTTCAGACATTATGGACTCCACAATACCACGTACTTCAGAATTGCCCAGCTTGGTTTTAGTTTGTCCCTCAAACTGAGGATTTTTTATACGAACCGAAATTACCGCAGTGAGTCCTTCCCTTACGTCATTACCCGACAGGTCAATTTTTTTCTTTTCCTTGTTCATGCTCGATTTTCTTAACCCGTCGTTAAGGGTTTTCGTCAAAGCGGACTTAAAACCCACTAAATGCGTTCCCCCCTCATGAGTATTAATTGTATTAACGAAGGTAACTATATGCTCAGAGTAAGAATCTGTATATTCCAAAGCGGCCTCAAGCTCTAGACCGTTTCTTGAGTCTTTGATATATAAAGGCTTATGCAGACGAGTACGTCCCTGATCAAGGTATGCCAAAAAGTCTACTATACCTTTCTGGAAGTGAAATACCTGCTGTGTATCGTTAATTGCATCCTGCAATTTTATAGTAAGACCGGGATTAAGGTAGGCTACCTCACGTAAACGGGTTGAGATTATGTCAAGGTTAAAGTTTGTGCTCTTTTTGAATATTTCAGGATCAGGAATAAAGGTTATTTTGGTACCTGTACGGTGAGCCTCTTGCTTTGGCGCATCTATAACTTCTGGAGGCCCTTCAGGTTCTCCCCTTCTATAGGACTGTTTGTATATTTTACCATCACGACGAACAACAAGCTCAAGCCATAGAGAAAGCGCGTTTACGACAGATGAGCCAACACCGTGTAGACCGCCGGATATAGCATATACCTTTCCTGAAAATTTAGCACCGGCATGAAGCATAGTCATCACGACTTCCAAACCGGAAATACCCAATTCAGGGTGCTTATCCGCCGGAATACCACGACCATCATCTTCAATACATATCTTATTCGCTTCAAGCAGGGTTATAGTGATATTGCGACATACACCCGCCATTGCTTCATCAATGGAATTATCTACAATTTCAGTAACAAGATGATGCAGTCCGCGAATTCCCACATCGCCAATGTACATAGCCGGACGGCGACGTACTCCCTCAAGTCCCTTTAGTACCTGAATTTGTGACGCATCGTAACGATTATCTGCCATTATTTCCTCTTGGTTGCTCCAACCTGAAAGTTAATATTTTTGACAACATCCCGACCCAATTCCCTGTTGAGATTTTTAATCAACTTCTCCTTTAAGGTAATAAGCTCTGTACGCCAAACATTTGTGGGTACAACAATATGGAGTATACCCGATTTTATACCCAATGCAACACATCTTTTGGCGATTTTTTCACCGGCTACTTTCGGCCAAACCCGCACAGCTTGGTATTCTATAAGTCCTTTGCCAAGCCTTTTTTTAGCCATTTTCCCCCACACATCGGCAAGCGAACGCGGTTTCGCCCACCTTGCCTTACCAACCCTACGACGTGTCGCTCTAAATTTGCCGGACATTACCATCCTTCACATGAAAACGCCTACCGTCAATGTCAGGAGGTGTTGGAGCGGCATAGAAAAGCTGTCCTTTAGAACGAACTAAGTCGAAAAGCAAACGTGTGTTATAGGAATCGAGTTCAGCCGCAACATCATCCATAATATAGATAGGTTTACGCCCTGCAGATAGAACTGTCTGCGCTTCAGCAAGTGCCAAAGCCAGGGCTGCAAGACGTTGCTGACCGTAAGAAGCGTATGCTCTAAGCAAGCGACCGTTCAGAAGCGTTCGAAAATCGTCCCTGTGGGGTCCATGACGGGTAAAGCCTAAGTTTCTTTCTTCATCCCTGACCCGTTTTAGAATATCTTTAAGATTACTCCCTGGGTTGACGTTGTAAATATACTCAAGAAGAAGTTCATCTTTTGGTAGAAACTCCTTTGCCATACGAGCGAAGTGTTTTATAAATTCCTGCCAGTATTCCTGACGCCTTGCAGCTATTTCTGCGGCCAACTCTGCAATCCGGGCTTCCCATATGATAAACTCCTCGTTTTTGGCCTGCTTGCGCAATAAAGCGTTACGATGAGCAAGCACCTTTCGATATTCGGCTAGAACAAACCTATAGGTACGCGATAACTTTCCTATGGCTTCATCAAGAAAAGCACGACGTCCAGCAGGCGCTCCGGCAACAACACTACGGTCATCAAGAAGAAAAACAGAAACAGGCAACCAGCCTGCAAAAAGTGAACGTTTCGGGACCTCACGCTTATCAAGAAAGTAATGTTTGCCTTCATTGGGAGAATAATACACTCGGGCTGAATAATGTTTAGCCGATGCCTCTTTCGAAGTATTGATTCTGAGCGGACGGCGGGACGAAGAAGATGCCAGGCCTGCCACCTTGAAATAAGAAGCTGAAAATCCCAGCATTTGCCTGTCATGCAGGGTTCTAAAACTTCTACCTGTCGCTAGTAGACTAATGGCTTCAAGCAAATTGGTTTTACCCGCTCCGTTTACTCCAAATATTACATTTACACGACTATCAAACTCAAGCCCCTGTTCACGTAAATTACGAAACCCTGCCACCAAAAGCTCACGCAACCACATAGCTTCAGTCCATAGACTGAAGGGTTAAGGAACAAAGCAAAATTGTCAATATTCCAACCGGCATACCATTTTAGATATAAACTCTAGCAGTGAAGATATCCAATTTATTCAATAAGCCCCTTAAGATCCATAATAGTAGCCTGATCGGAAACAATAACCTTTACGTCATCGGCAAGTTTGTCAACGTATAGGTACTTGATATATCGCGGGTTAGAGTAAAGCTCTTTTGAAACAATACGTATCGCCTTCGCTTTGCCGGTAGCCTCAATTTCCTTACGTTCGGCTTCCTTACGCTCGGCTTCAAGCACATATTGCATTTTTTGAGCGTTCTGCTGTGCAATTTGCTTCTCTTCAATGGATCTGGAATATTCAGGTGAAAACTGTACGTTGCGTATGGCCACACCATCAAGCGTTATACCATCAGGCTCCAGTTGTTCTTTAAGTCGCAGCTCTATTTCATGCTGTATCATCTCACGTTTATTCGAATATATGTCCATCATAGAGTATTCAGACATTGTTAGACGAACTATGGAACGTATAGCCGGATACACTACTTTTTTCTTGTAATCAGGACCTATTTGACGATGCACCTCACGAACCTTAACAGAATCAAGATGATACCAGCAGGTTAAATCTAAGCCTACTTGCAATCCTTCACTACTTGATGCCCACAGAGCGTCGCCTTCCTCTTTACGACGATCTTCATCAAACTGACTGGAGATTGTATAATCAATTCGGCGTAAGTCATACATAGTAGTCTGTGTAATTATCGGAGGAACAATATTGATACCCTCCAGAGCTACCGAATAGGTTTTTGGAAAAATCCAGAATATTACAAGGGCATGACCTACAGGTACTACCCGAATAAAGCTCATAAGAATAAGTAGTACCAATACACCTATAGCTCCTATGATATAGGGAACCGGACGCCGAACATGCCTGCCTTTTTTTACCTCACCGGTTGCGCCAACTGAAGCATGGCTAATAAACATTTTATGCAAGCCGAAAAGAAAGAACAAACCTACAAAAATAGCAATTAAAAAAATGGCAATAAAAAATCCAATCATTCATTCCTCCTTGAATTTTGAGAACCTAGATTACGGATAATAACTTGTGAGTAACGAAAGTCAAGCACAACTGATTTGTGCGCTACTCAAAACTACAGCTTTAAGGATAGATGATATAGACAATTATGAATAATGTGAAGTTTATACCCCCCCCCTGAAGGCAAATCCTTTGGCTCGTCATTACTTTACACATAGAATACGGTGGAGCTTAGGACTAACAAGGAGTACACTTGAGACGGCAAAAGCTAAACCCTAAAACCACGCCTTTGGTGTGTATAACAGACATCTTTGATAATAGTTTATGGACTATTTCAGACTATAAGTTTCGTTGCTCTATGATACTTCAACTACCTCCTTCCTATTCCCTGTCTTCCATGGAAAACCTTGAGAATAGACTAAGGAAAAGCACAGGAGCTTCAAGATTACTTCGTGGGCTTGCACTTCCCTTGCAATGATAAGTCTTTTCTTTGTAGTCTTTGAATCCCTTGTGCTGCTTCATTCATTAGAGTTTTTAATAGAATTGGCTGGAGTTTTAGAATAAACAGAAGGGGAGCCACGGCTCCCCTTTATAAGTTCAATATATTCTTACAGTTAGAAAGTAGTAGTAGCTATCCAGTTAAAATCTGAGGCAAGTACCGAAGGCAAAAGAGCGGCACCTGAACGACGTTCTCTAAGCCCTAAAGCTATAGGATTTTTTAAGATACGAATTAGTGAATCGTTGAACCTCATATTTTGGACAGCATGTTTAATTTGTCCGTCTTCAATAAGGAAAAGGCCGTCACGAGAAGTTCCGGTAAGGTTTAACTCCATAGGATTGACATAGCGAATGTACCATAAGTGCATAACCAACAAGCCCTTATCAATTTTACGAATCATCTGGTCAAGACTTTTGTCACCGCCTGAGAGGTTGAAATTGAAAGGTGGAGCAATTACAGGTATTTTATGTTTATGCGCCCAATAGCGATCTGTCCACAAATTTTCAAGAACCCCTTCATTGATGAAGGATACCTTCTTGCAAGGCATACCAGGATTTAAGTAGGTGTCAATAGGATTTCCCGGATTAAGCGAATCTGCCGGATCGCTCACAATGGAGATTTTTTTAGAAACTATCTTTTTCCCTAACTTCTTACTGAAAAAACTGCGTCCTTCGTCGGCTGCTCTGCGATTCATTACATAAATTATAAAAGGCATCATTTCGCCCATTGCTCTAGCAGTTAGAAGAGTTTTGTAAGTTCCGGGTTTCAGTGGCTTAGGATCGCGAGCCATTTCGGCTGTTCTAAAAGCCTCTATAGCCAAAGCCTGAGGATTTATTTTTGAAATATCCTCTTCCGTAGCAACTGCAGAACCTGCAGATGTGTCAGTTCTTGCGGTAAGCGAAAATTCGGCTCTAGTCCAGCAATGGTCGGCAATTAAACCTTCTGTGTTGGCCGTTAGATAGGAATAATCGCCGTTTCTATATATTCCTGAAGCATCCATTTTACGTAATTCTGCTTCAGCTGTTATCTCACGTATTATCCGCGCCTTATCATCTACAGAGTAATCAGAGGTTTGCTTAAAAAAGCGATTGACTTCAATATAGCTTTGTTTTTTTGGTGGAGAAATGAATTCTGGGTCTTCATCAATAGCTTTCACAATTGCCTCAGCGCGACGCATAGCTGAGATAAGTCCTCTGGAAGATATGTCAGATGTCTGAGCAGAACCACTGCGTTTGTTATGGAAAGCGGTTATTTTAACTTGAATACGGTGACGGGTAGTGTTCTGAGTCATTTTATTTTCAGCAAAGCGGGAAAGATTCTCATTCTCAACCGTTACATCCAGACTAACCGCCTCCACTTTCTTTTTCTGATTGATACGCTCGATAGTATCTTGGAGCCATTCAAGATTTATATTCATTTCTTCCCCCTAGATACCTGAATTTTACGAACCCTTATCCACGGCGCACCATGGGTCATTTTTGCAAGTTGCATAGGTTCACCTTTTCCACAATTTGCAACCCCTACCGGAATCCAGTATTTTTTAGATGTCAAACCGTCTACAGCTCCCCAGAATTCAGGGGTTATAGAGCGATAAATTACATCCCTGAGCATCTTACCTTTTTTACCGTTCTTTATTTCGTAGAACAAGTCGCCGCCAAATTGAAAGTTGAGTCGGCGTTGATCTATAGACCAACTACCTCGCCCTTCAATTAAGATGCCTTTTTTGATACCAACAATTAAGTCCTCAGGGGAAGAGCTTTTGCGTGAAGGCATTAAGAGAAGATTCGGAATTCTATTGATAGGCATTGAAGCGTAAGAATCGGCTCTAGCTGAACCGAAGGAGCGTTTGTAGCCGACCTGCGGGGCAACCTCACGGGTAGAGGAGTAGTTTTGGAAAATTCCATTTCGTACAATATCCCATTTTTGAGCTTCAACACCTTCATCGTCATAGCCTGTAGAGGCCAAACCACCTTCCATAGTATTATCTGCAACAAAATTTACCAAATTAGAGCCATATCGAAAGTTGCCTTTCTTTTCTGGAGTTACAAAACTTGTACCTGCGAAGTTTGCCTCATAACCTAAGACTCTATCTAACTCCGTTGCGTGACCTACGGATTCATGTATAGTCAATGCCAAATGGAAGGGGTCAAGCACTAAGTCGTACTTTCCTTCGCTAGGATATGCTGCATGTAGTTTGGCTACCGCTTCGTTTGCAATTCTTTCGGCATTCTCTTCCAAATTCAGGCTTAAGATATGTTCCCAGCCTTTGTTCATTGGATAGTCCTGAAAACTTCGTCCTTGAGAATCTCCTCCAAGAACAGCTATAGCACTATAGTCGGCGTTGACCATAGTTGTAAGTGTCTCAATTGCCGAACCTTCTGTAGATGCGTAAAATTGATGTCTTAAAATTGATACACAGGTACCTACAGCTTTAACAACCCCTTTGACTTTTAGCATCTTTTCATTTATACGAAGGAAGAGGGCAAGTTTTTCGTCTATTGGTATAGAAAAAGGATCTATTTCAACTTTAGTAACGAATTTATCAATATGAGGCGGTTCAGCGGCTAATTTAACTTTATCTCTGCCCATGGTTAAGGCCGAAGCTTTGGCTACAGCCACCGCTTCGCGGGCAACTTTTTCTGCCGATCGCTTGTCCTGACGGCTTATGGATGCAAAGCCCCAAGCCCCGTCTTTAAGCACTCTAACTCCAATACCTGTGTCAGTTATATCTTGAAGGTCTTTTGCTGAAAGATCTTGTACGTAAATGGATTGTTTACGCACACTTAGAACACGTGCGTCGGCATAATCCGCTCCGGCAAGTCGGGCGGTTTCCACAGCCCGTTCTGCCAAATCCTTCATAATGCCTCCTTAATTTCAGGAAAATATAGGGGTTATCACAATAATCAACCCCTGAAAATTTACAACTAGGCCAAATATTATACGCTATAAAGCATCTTTTGTCAAGTAGGATATAGATGTTAAGAAGCGTATCTATGCTACCTATATCCACGTCAAGGCGTAGGTTGTGACCTATAAGGTTTAAGGCTTCGGTCTGGGTTGAGGAAATAAAGCACAAAGAACTCAAAGACTACAAAAAAACTTATCATTGCGAGAAGGCTGCAAGCTCACAAGCAATCTTGAAAACATAGCCCCTTTCCCTTTCTTAGTTCATTCCCAAGCTTTTTAACTAGGAGAAAAAGGAAGTTAAACTGTAGCAAGATACATAATCAAACTACACAAAATTTAGCCTGAAATTGTTTTTAGAGCTGTGATGATTCCGAAACCTTATTCTCTTTTATTGTCAAAGATATATATCTTTTCACATTAAAGAACGTTGGTATAGAAACTTTAAGATGAGGCTCAAAAAATGAGACTCGAAAAGTTGACAATAATATAGCAAAGTCTTATAATATAGTGAGGAGTAAATTCAAACCTAATGGAGGTTAAAAAATGCGAAAAAATTTATTAAAGAGAATCTTGCTTACGGGTATTACGGGTGTCCTTTTCTCATCAATAATGACCGGCTGTGCTATGTATCATCTACAAACCCCTGAAACAGTTCCAGTCGGCAAATTAGCCATAGGCGGCGGAGCCTTGGGAGCAATTGACCATGGTGAATTTAGGCTTATGCCTGGAATGTGGGCACGAACTGGAATCAGTCCGAGAATGGATGTAGGAATACATGCTTTCATGCTTGGCCTAAAAGCCAACTGTAAGTATGCCATTGTCAAAGACTATCTTGCAGCAGGCTTGGGCGGCGGACTGGGTATGGAACCCGGGGTATCTGCATCGTCAGGCGGTAAAGTAAAAAGATTAAATTATACCGGCGAGGCCTCTTTATACTTAGGCTATCCCCTCATGAAAAAAACGCTCTACCCATACACTATGTTAAGAGCTTTATATATGGGTGGTTTATACAACGAAATGATGCTTTCGGCTGTCGGCGGCATTCGAGTAAAACCTTGCAGCTGGCTTTCAACCTACATTGACGCAGGTATTATGCACGACTTTGACCCATCGACCTACAACAAACGTCTCGGTCGTTTTACCGGTGCATTCTCAATGCCTATTTTCGGAGCCGGCATAAGCTTTAATTTCCCGATAATAAAACCTTAAGTAACATGGAGACTTGATTTATGAAAAAATTAACCTTCATCCTTACATTCACAGCTTTTGCTCTGTTCTCTTTCAGTAACTGCTCCATATCCAGCACAGCAAGACTTATAGACGGAGAGTATACCCGCACGGTTCTTCTTGAAGATGTCACAGCAACCTGGTGTACCTTCTGTCCTGCGGCAGCAAAAGATGTGGAAAAACTTGCAAAAGAATACCCTAAAAAGCTAGTGGTTCTTGCCGTTCACGTTAATGACGAATATGCAAGCAAGGCTAACGAAATAAGAGGACGGGCTTTCGAAGTAAAAAGCATCCCGACAATTCTCTTTAACGGGGTTGAATCACCAGGTTACGAGTATACGTCACTTAAAAAAGATTTTGAAGACCATTTAAGTATAGGTTCCCCGTTGAAAATGAATATTTCTGCATCTTTTAATGATAGGAAAGACAGCATACAATGCAAAGTTACCGTTACTGTATCTTCTAAATTGAAAAAAACGCTTGAAGGAAACTTACGCATAGCCTTAATTGAGGATTCTGTCAGCTACGATGGCAGGTATACAAAGAAATGGAATGGAATTCTGTTTGACGTCGTCAGATATCTTTCCACCCCCACAGCAGATGATAAGTTAAAGCTTGAACAAGGTAAAACCTTGAGTTTTGAGAAAGTTATATCTATTGACACAAGTTGGAAAAGCCCATTCAAGCTTGCGGCATGGATTGAAGATAAAAGCTTAATTAGCTATCAGGCAGCCTTTCAAGAAATAAAATAACCGCATAACCTGTGTTTGTAAATAGATTTATAACAGGCGGACTACATTCGCCTGTTATTTTTTCTTCGGCGCGTATTTACTTTTTGACTTCTGCAGTCCCATAACAGTATGCTTCGTAATCTTCTCTTAAAACCAAACAACACTTGACATACTGCATCTTTTATTTAATATTAGGTAAATTGCCAAAAAGCGGGTTGGACATCTTCAAAATTACCGCTTTTGAACAACAATTCTTAGATTCTGTAGCTGGATTATGGGGACTAATTCCGGAACTACCGTTTGTATGCAAACTTACTAGTAAATGCTGTGATTCCAACGGAATAATTCACCAAACAGTTGTTTCTAGGTCTGTTTAGTATGGATTATAAGCAAAATAATTTTAGGCTTATAAATTTATCTGTAACGGCATCTTTGGAGGAGTGCTGCATTCTAAACGAACTTTTGTTATCTAGCTGATAGAGTAAAATAATCCTTGATTTTTAATTCAATAAGATTAAGGATATAACCTAACCTTTACAGGAGGATTATATAATATGAGACATCTTGGTAAAACAGCCGTTTTCATGCTAGTGGCGGCAATTGTCGCTTTCGGTCAATACGACAAAGACAAACCTGACTTAATGCTTAAACGCCCTAGCGAAGCAACATACCTGGGCGATGATAAATATAACAGTACCGCTATAGGACAAACCATGACCCAGAACGCCGACGCAGGCGACACTGTAATATACCACTTCCGTGTTCAAAACGACGGTGAAGCAATGGAACCTGGTTATCCTTACAGTGATGACATCAAGGTAAAAGCCAACGCAGGCAAAGACGGTTGGGAAGTTACCTATTACAATACCATCAGCGGTGGTTCAGATATCACAGACGAAATAACAAAAACAGGCTGGACAACAGGCCCCTTAAAGGCAGGTGCATTCAAACAGATTAGAGCAGTAGTGGTTATTCCAGACAACGCCAGCGAGAACGATACCTTTATAGTCGACATGATTGCACATTCAGGCAACAAACCCGAGATAGTTGATAGGGTAAAAGGTATAGTTGTTGTAGGTAAAGGTGGCGGTCCCGGCCCTGGAACAGTAGAAACAGACGACCGTACAGCCTTCTATCTTGAAACAACAGCCTCTTACTCCAATATAAGCTTTGGATTACCGTCAAGCGAGAATGTATGTATCAATATTTACGACGCTACTGGTAGAATTATAGAACAGGTACTCAATGAAAAACTCAGCGCAGGCGCTCACACCGTAACCTGGAACTCTGCTAACCTTCCCAATGGCCTGTATTTCGTAAGACTTCTAACACCAACCCACACCGCTACATCTACAGTTGTCTTAGTTAAATAGCTTTCTATGGCGAACTTAGACTGATTGTTGAAACAACAATCAGCGCTATTAATTGCGCGAAAGGCCGAAGGGTTATCTTGCCCTCCGGCCTTTCTTATTAGTAAAAACTCCGTGAGAATCTTGAACTCACCTTGACTATTTTTGTTCAGAAAAACAGTTTTTTAGAATAGAGACTACAAGCTTACTCAGCGTATTTTTGAACCATCTCCTCTGCTTCGAATAGAGTAGGTAATTTGCC
>Ga0256846_1000138_pt1 | contig 32410 bp, 28 predicted proteins | sample TevniametaG_FD_189098 | JGI IMG/M metagenome (GOLD analysis project Ga0256846, IMG submission 189098) | Tube worm associated microbial communities from hydrothermal vent at the East Pacific Rise, Pacific Ocean - Tevnia | ecosystem: Host-associated > Annelida > Integument > Unclassified ...
AAATTGAGCCAATAGTTTATTAATAGCTCTTGCTCCGCCACGCCTTGCATCGCCCTTATGCCCTAATTTCATAACAAATTCCAAAACAGATTGTAGTTTGTCTTTGTCCGGTTCGGCGTGTACACGGAATACAAAAGGCATATCGCCCTTAATACGATATTTCGCCGCTAATCGATATAAATTTTCTGCCACAGATTTATTAGCAACAAGCATACATTCCTCTACAAGTTCAGTGGCAAGAGTAGATGATTTTTCAAATGCCGATACAGGTGTTCCGTTTTCGTCAAGTTTAAAACGAATTTCGGCAGTTTCAAAATTGATGCCTCCCTCTTTCAATCTTTTTCTTCTGAGTGTCTGAGCCAGTTCGTTTAGCTGAAGAAGTAAATCGGATTTCGGACCATTTTTAGTCTGAATAATATTTAATACTTCTTCGTAAGTAAATCTTTTTGACGATTTGATAATAGTCTCTGCAACCTTGTACTTAATAATTTTACCTGCTTTTGTCAATTCCATAAAAACAGAAAATGCAAAGCGTACACGATTTGGTTTGAGCGAACAAATATCATTGGATAATTTCTCTGGTAGCATTGGTACGACTCTATCCACAAGATAGGTGCTATTGCCTCGCAGGAATGCCTCCTCGTCTATTGGTGAGCGAGCAGTAACATAGTGGCTAACATCGGCAATATGCACACCAAGATAGTAGTTTCCATTATCAAGAATATCCAGAGAAAGTGCATCATCAAAATCTTTAGCATCTTTTGGGTCTATTGTAATTATTTCTTTATCCCGCAAATCAAGACGTTCTTTCAAAATAGTCGGAGTTACTTTTACCGACATATTTTTAGCCAGCTTTTCAAGGGAATGGTGGAATGATTCGGGCAAAGAAAATTCCGGTAAAATTGAATCGAACTCTACCTTTGCCTGACCGGACGAACCGACAATGCTCAATATTTCCGCTTCCGGACTTTTAGTTGGATTTGTCCAACGCAAGAAACGGGCAGTAACTTTATCACCATCATTAGCATTGTTGAGTTTTGCTTTTGGAATTAGAAAATCCACATAGTATTTCACATCGTCCGGAACAAGAAACCAGAAATAGCCATCATGTTCAATTGTACCTACGATATTCTTTTTCGAGCGTTTGACAACTTTTACTACTTCGCCCCTATTCTTTTTCCCTTTCTTTTTAGCAAGTACTACAACGACTACTGTATCGCCATCTAAAGCAGTGTTCAAATTTTTCTGCTTAATAATGATTTTTTCTTTTCTTACATTATCAAAAATCATTCCTCGATTGCTCTGAATTTTGATAACACCTGTCAATGTCGGTGCATAGTATCCATAAGAAAATTCTTTATTTAATGAATATTTACGTTTGGATTGCTTGACAAGTTTGTTGTCTTCGACCAATTTCTGCAAAATATATTTCAAAAAATCATAATCATCTGATTCGGATTTTATTTTGAGTTTTTTTGCGATTTCGTTTAATTTCATACCGTCTTCATTACGTGACAGTATGTCAATAATTTTGTTTATTATTTTTTGCTCCATTATATCCTCTAATTAATTATCTACAAATTTAATTAAACAATTCAAGCGAAAAAAATATTTTAATTAAAGAAGCATTAATAATTAATCAAAATGGATAGGAATTTAACATTATGGTTAGTTGAAAAAATACAAATAAATGACAAGATGTAGCATAAATTAAAATGTAAATTGATATTTATTAAAACAGATTTATTCAATAGGAAGAAATACAATTGATTTTTTGTATTGATAAAAATATTCTGTAATTTTGTTTGAAGCACAGTTTTTAGGCTTAATGAATTAAAAAATATATATAGTGTTTTATAAATTTTTAAGGTAATAGTATGACTGACTATTATACTCCAAATTTTTTATATCTAATTAATGTTTCAATACCCAATGACTAAAATCTAATTAATTAGTAAAACACGGCGTGCGAAAATACGAATACGACAAAAGGAAAAACAAAACCCCGCCAAAATTTAGGAGGGGAAAGAGAGGCGAAGAGGCAATGAATGTGTGAATTAAGATTAAATTTGCAAAGGTGTAGGATAAAAGTATGAAAATGAATAGAATTGTTGAATTAAATCCAGAAAACAAAGGAGGGAATAAATGAAATTGCTTTTAATCATTATTGTTTTTATTATCTTTTCTTTTTCTGCAACAAATGCACAGACTTATGTTTTAAATGGTGGTTCTTCAAATATAGAAATTGATGTTGATACAAATAAAATATATCCTTTTTATATGTTAGATAAAGAACCAATATTTATTGGTGGTAAAGATTCTCTGCAAAGATTTATTGAAAAGAATTTCAAATTAACAAGAAAACAAATGGAATATGAAGGTATTTTATGTGTTTGTTTTACCTTAAGTAGGTTTGGTGAGGTGATAGACTACTATATCCCTGGTGAAACTGAAACATATCTTTTTACACCAATTATAAATAATCTTGTAAAAAAGTTTCCCAAATGGAGTGCTGGCGAAATAGATGGAATTGCGGTTAAATCAATAATATGTATTCCGTTCTTTATTCGTTTTAAATAAAAATTTATCAGGTGTAATAAATATAATATTATTTCTAAATATCACAAGCACCGCTCTGCTCTTCGAGAAATACGCTGGGTGGACACCATAACGCAGAGCGTAATGTCTTTCGCCTTTCAGTTCCCCTCTCGCAGTATCTTATACTAAAATAAGTTGACAGTCAATAAAAAAAACATAGCCAAATCAAATAAATCTCGGTTCTCATAATTGATTATATAAATCACTTATCTTGCTTAAGAATATGCCATGCTTTTACGTATTTAAGGCGAGTATAGTCATAAGCATATTTTGCTATGATAATCCCTCTAATACCGTCTTTATATCCATCTTTTGAGAAATACCACTTAATGAAAGCCGCAATCGGATTTATTAATATTTTAACAAAATTAATTTGTTTCTTTTTAATTATTAAATCCTGTGCGGCGATTGTAGTATAGTCTTCTAATTTTTTGTTCAATTCACCTCTTGTTTCAAAAGTATAATGCTCAATCCTACCATTAATTCTACCTATTGTAGAATATCCCGTTTGCGTTTCATGAATTAATTGCGAATCCTTAAACGAAGCAACATTTTTATTATAGAGTCGGATTGGATTGTCCGGTGAACTAACCGGATATATGCAATGTACGGTTTTACCTAACACCTTCCAATTACGAGTAACTCTATAAACATCAAACAATCGAGCACTATTTTTTATATTATGTATTGATTTGATAAAACTACTATCAGGTATCTCGTCCGAGTCTAAAAACAAGACCATACTATTTGCACATTCACTTTCGGCAAATATTCTCTGGTCTCTAAAATTCTCGAACTTATGAAAAATGAACCGTACATTCGGATAGTTCCGAGAGATTTTTTCAGTATTATCTATACTCCCGCTATCAATTACTAAAACTTCATCTGCAACCGATGTAAGTGCATCAAGTATTCGTGATAAATACTTTTCACTATTATGTGTTAATATGTACGCTGATATTCTATTCATAATTTAATATTTGCTATACACCAAAATAATAAACATTGATTTATATATCTATTTGACGATTAATACATTGAATATTATTAAATAAAAAAGAGAGGCTGTCCGTTTGAGACAGCCTCTGAAACATTATCCAAAATGCAGCTAAACGGTTTTAATTAACAAACTGCTTTGCGTAATACTTTGGTGTAAGTTTTTCACCGGTAGCTTTTTCAATCATATCGTCCCAATAATAGCGGTTAGCCGGAGCAAAGACCTTTTCAATAAGGAATTTGCCGACTTCGGGATTATTGGTGAAACTTGCGGCATCAGGATTATCCGTTTTAAGAACTTTATCTGTAATCGTATAATATAACTGAGAAGCCAGTAGCTCGCCGAGTAAATAGTTGTGATAGTAGCAAGGACTTGTGGCAATATGAATCTTGGTAGCCCAATCCGGCATATTGCGTTCTTCCGGTTTTTTGAGCATTTGATATTTTTCTACCAAATCCCACCATAGCTTATTCAAATCTTGGTCAGGATTTTCGTACATACCTTTTTCGAAGCGATACATAACCTGCGCCCAACGGCTGAAAACAAGCTGTTGTAAGCGAAGAGTATTGCGGCACGCATTAGTTATTTTTTTCGCTTCTTCCTTATCTAATCCGATATTGTCCATCATCCACTCGGGCTTGGAGCCAAATCGACCGAACATCATAGCAATGGCTTCAGTAGTGAATGTGTGTGCAGGAACTTTCAATTCCCAAGGTAAATTCTTATCCACATAGAATTGATAGACGGCATGACCAAATTCATGAAGCATAGTTTCCATCCAGCCTTCGGTAGGCTCTATATTGCAAAGTACTCTTATGTCATTTTTGTTGCGGTCAATATCAATGCAATATGCGTGCTGGTTTTTATTATCTCTCGGATATAGGTCGCTTTTTGCAACCATTTCATCAATCGGCATATTTAGACTGTTATAATATTTTTTTCCGATTTCTTCAATATTTACTTTTTCATAATAACCGTCCAAATCGACATCATAAACTTTAGGTGCTTCTTGGAAATATCTGTTTTGATAGTGCCAAGGCATCATATCATTTACTTTGACACCGTATTGCTTTGCAAGTATTTCATCCATCTTTTCTTTTTCCGCCGCAAAAGCATCGCGAGTCAAATCATCAAGTTTATCAAAAAGCTTGCTGATTTCCTCAGGGTCTTGGTCGCTTAATTTTAGGGACATTTCGTGATAGTTGTTATAACCGAGTTCTTTTGCAACTTCGTTTCTCAATTTAACCAAAGCAATTAAATCATCTGCTACAAGAGGTCCTATTGATTTATGAGCTTCCCAGACAGCTTGCAATTTCTTGGAATTCTTTTCTGTTTTTAATATTTTCTCAACGTCGTTGTCCGAAAGTTTTTCACCGGCTACTTCTGCACGGAACTTAGAATATTTATTCTCGATTTTGCTCTGCATTAGTGTTAATTGATTAAGCTTTGCGGTATCAATCTGTTTGCCAAGATATGAAAGATAAAGTACATAAGCGTGTCTTTTATCTACAGGATTTTGAAGAAGACCGGATTTATATATTTTTTCAATTTTTGCAAAGTCTTCTTTATTAGATAATATTTTGTTCATTATCATTTCTGCCTGTGCAGACTTATTCCAATTTTCCTCATTGCTATTAAGCGATGCGTCCCAATATGCAATAGCCATATTATGATATGCGGCAGGCATCTTGGCTTCGTAGTTCTTAACGAAGTCTTTGAATTCCTGTTCCATTTTTTGTATTTCCTCCGTGTTTGGTTCTGTTTTCTCTCCACCACAAGCAGTAATAAATACTATGGCAAGAGCAATAATCAATGTAATTGACATAATTTTTGTAAAATTTTTCATATCACTTATTCAAAAATTGTTTAACATAAAATTTAAGTTCAGCAAATTACAAAAGTTTTTTAATTAAATATACTTTCCACGAACAAAAAAACACCGAACTAAGAAATTTGTCGGTGTTTAAAAAGTGGGAATAATGTATGATAAATTATTAATTTATCTGACTGTCATCTCAATGACTGGAACTATCATCTCTTCGAGTGATATACCGCCATGCTGAAAAGAATCCTTATATTTTTGTAAATAATGGTGATAGTCAGTGGGATATACAAAATAGTAATCCTCTTTGGCAATAATATTATTTATAGTCAGTCCCAATTTCGGAATTCTCAAATCTCCCGGCTCCTTAACTTGCATAGCGTGTTTTGAATCTGCTTTGACATTCTTACCGAATTTATATCTCAAATTGGTCGATGTATCACGGTCGCCGAGTACTTTTACGCCTCTCATACATCTGATAGAACCATGGTCGGTTGTTAATATTACTTTTGCATTTTTGTTTGTTGCAATAGTTTTTAATATGCCGAATAGTGCGGAATGCTCGAACCATGTTTTAGTAAGTGAACGATAAGCCGGTTCATCAGGAGCAATTTCTTTTAAAATTGCAAAATCCGAACGTGAATGCGCAATCATATCAACAGCATTGATTACAATAGCAGTCAGATGATTGTTCAAATATCTCGGAGCTTCGTTCTCAATCTTTCGCCCGAAATCCGTATCATGAATTTTAATATATTTCAATTCGTTTTTCAGATTAATACGCTTGCGTTTTAATTGCTCTTCGAGCAATTCTTTTTCATAAGCATTCAGTTTATATTCTTCTGTATTTAGTTCGTCAACCCAATAGTTAGGATAATACTTCTGAATATCATCGGGAAAAAGCCCTGCAAATATTGCATTCCTTGCATAAGGTGTAGCTGTCGGCAAAATTGCACTGTAGAAATCTTTCTTAAAAGTAAAATATGACTGCAATAATTCCTCGAATACAAGCCATTGGTCATAACGCATACAGTCCACAACAATGAAGAAGACCGGAAAACCGGAATCCAAATGTGGTATTAGATATTTGCCGACAACATCGGGAGAAAATAGGGGGGTAAACTCATCTTTCTTTTCGTGTACCCACTCCACGTAATTATCTTCAATAAATCTGCTGAAAACATTATTACTCTCGTGCCATAAGTCTTGAAGTGTTTGGGCAAGTCCTGAATCAGGATATTTGTCTAATTCAATGGAACCTGTAACTAATTTTTGGTAAATTTCCAGCCAATCCTCCCAAAGCAGTCCCATATTTAGTCGGCTTTCAATCCAAGTAAAATCTTGCAGAAAACTCTGCATAGCCCTATTTTTTTGCAATTCTTTTGTTTGAAGAAATTTTTTGCAGACGAGCAAAATTTGAGCTGGATTGACAGGCTTTGTCAGATAGTCGTCAATCTTTTTACCGATTGCATCTTCCATTACTGTTTCGGCTTCATTCTTTGTTACCATTACAACCGGAGTAGCTGGATTGATTTCCTTTAATACCGGCAAAGTATCCAGACCGGAAATTCCGACCATTGATTCGTCAAGAAAAACGAGGTCATAGAGATTATCCTTAAATAATTCGATAGCATCTTCACCGTTCGAGGCGGTTGCTACATCATAGTTTCGCTGTTCAAGTAATATTATGTGCGGACGCAGTAGCTCTATCTCGTCATCTACCCATAGAATTTTAGCTTTTGTATTCATTTGTTCTCCATCATATTGTGTTTATTCAATTTTTGACGATTGAAAATAAAATTGATTAAAGGGTAAAAGTATGTAATAGAGTTTCTTTTATTAATGTAACATATAGTATATTGATGTTTTATTGCCTTATTTATTGTTCAATCTAAACATCCCATATAATTTTAAATCTTTCAAATGATGGATTAAAAAATAAATACGGGAAAAAACACACATTTTGATGTTCACACATTATCAAACATTTTATTACTCGCGTAATGATATCACTGCTGTCGCAGGAATCTCATTGGTGTATGGAATACAATAACAAAAAAACGCACCTTAATAGATGCGTTTTTTTATATATAATATATGCTGATATTACAATTTTAATGCTGTAATGGCAGGTAGTTCAATACCCTCCAAATACTCCAATGATGCACCGCCACCTGTAGAAACATGGGTTATTTTATCATCAAGTCCCATTTGGGTAACAGCGGCAACAGAATCGCCGCCACCGACAACAGTAATAGCCCCATTATTTGTTGCATCAGCCAACGCATTAGCAATAGCAAAAGTACCTTTTGCAAAATTCTCCATTTCAAATACACCCATCGGACCATTCCATAGAATTGTCTTTGCTTTTACAATTTCCTTTTTGAATAGTTCGATAGTTTTTGGTCCAATATCAAGTCCCATCATATCCGAAGGAATTCTATCCACATCAACAACTTTAAAATTTGAATCATTTTTAAATTCATCTGCAACGAGAGTATCAACAGGCAAAACAATATTAGTAGCATTATTCTTGGCATCAACCATAATTTTTTTTGCAAGTTCTATCTTTGATTCTTCCAAAATAGACTTACCTATTTCATATCCGAGAGCCTTTAGAAATGTGAACATCATACCCCCACCAATAAGGATAGTATCACATTTTGGTATGAGGTTATCAATAACGTCAATTTTACCTGAAATTTTAGCACCACCCAAAATTGATACAAATGGATTTTTAGGTCTGTGAAGCACAGTATCCAAATATCTAATTTCATTTTCGAGCAATAAACCGGCAAATTTTCTTTCAAAAAGAGTTGCCACAGCAAAAGTACTGGCATGCGCCCTATGTGCCGTACCGAAAGCATCATTCACATAACAATCCGCAAGTGCGGCAAGCTGTTTTGCAAACTCAATATCATTCTTTTCTTCTTCCGGATGAAAACGCAAATTTTCAAGAAGGACAATATCACCGGGTTTAGCCGAACTGACGGCATTAGATGCCACCGGACCTATACAATCATCTGCAAAAATTACATTATAATTTAGTTTGTTCTGCAAATAATCGGCAATAGGTTTTAAAGAATATTTTTCATCTCTTTTCCCATTCGGACGCCCAAGATGTGAAATTAAGACAGGGATACCCCCCCTATCTATTATTGCATTAATTGTTGATAGTGCGGATATAATACGAGTATCATCAGCAACATTGTTATTTTCATCAAGCGGTACGTTGAAGTCCACACGGACTAAAATATGCTCAGCCGGAAACTTACACTCGTCGAGAAATTTAAACATATTCTTTTACTCGTATTATTTAAGTCTTGCAATTAAATCAACAATTCTATTTGAATATCCGAATTCATTATCATACCATGAAACCACCTTAACCAAATTCCCATTTACCATAGTCAAGTCAGCATCAAAAATCGATGAATGAGGATTACCGACAATATCGCTTGAAACAATCGGGTCTGTGTTGTATTCCATTATTCCTTTTAGATATGTTTCAGTTGCGGCTTTCATTGCGGCATTCACTTCTTCTTTTGTTGTTTCTTTTTTAACAATTGCAGTGAAATCTGTAATTGAACCGTCCGGAACAGGTACACGCATAGCAAATCCGTGCAGTTTGCCTTTCAACTCCGGCAATACCAAACCTACGGCTTTTGCGGCACCGGTTGTAGTGGGTATAATATTGGCGGCGGCAGTTCTGGCACGCCTTAAATCACTATGGGGCAAGTCAAGAATACGCTGGTCATTTGTATAGGCATGAACAGTTGTCATATATCCTTTTTCAATACCAAAATTATCATTTAATACTTTGACCAATGGAGCAAGACAGTTGGTTGTGCAGGAAGCATTGGAAAGTAATTGTTCTTTTCCTGTCAATATTTCATCATTCACACCGAGTACCACGGTAGCATCAAGTTCATCTTTTGCAGGAGCGGATAAAACAACTTTCTTGGCACCATTAGCAATATGTTTCATTAGGGCATCTCGTGTTCGGAAAACCCCTGTGGATTCGAGAACAACATCAGCATCACCCCAAGGCAATTTTTCAATTTGTCTTTCGGCTGTAATTTTTATTTTTTTGCCGTTAACGATGATAGAATCATCTTCAACGCTTATTGTTCCGTCAAATTTACCGTGAACCGAATCGTATTTTAATAAATGAGCAAGAGTGTGGGGGTCCATTAAATCGTTTATACCAATAAATTCAAATACATCACCCCTCTTAATTGCTTGGCGAAAAGCCAATCTGCCGATTCTTCCGAAACCGTTGATTGCTAATTTTATAGCCATTTTATCTCCCTGTATTTATATTTTTTCTGGAAAATTCATTTCTAAAAATTTCAAAACGATAGTAAATAAAGTTTGTTTTAATTATTATCAAATTTAATGTAGAAAATTACAAATATTAAGAATAGTTAATTTTATTGCCGAAAAATAATATTAAACTTTTGTTATCATTATTTTTCATTTTAAATTGCATATTCTTATAATTTAATTTTGAAATAATTATTTGCCTTTATGGCAGTGATATATAGAAAGGGTAAAAAATGGCTTTCATTCCTAATACAGAAGCCGAACAGCAATTAATGCTGGATAAAATAGGCGTATCTTCAATTGATGATTTGATTGCCGCTATTCCCGAAGAAATAAGACTAAAACAAGCTCTTTATTTACCGGATAGACTATCGGAATATGAAGTTACTAAACTTCTGCAAAATTATGCAAATAAAAATGCTACCGTATCAAATCATACGAGCTTTCTTGGTGGCGGTGCTTATGACCATTTCATTCCATCAGTTGTAGATATGGTTCTTAGCAGGTCGGAATTTAAAACTGCATATACTCCATATCAAGCGGAAGTCTCGCAGGGAACCCTACAAGCAATGTATGAATTTCAATCAATGATTTGTGCTATTACCGGAATGGATGTTTCCAATGCTTCCCTGTATGACGGCGGGACATCGCTTGCCGAAGCCTGCCTAATGGCACAGGCACAAAACAAGCGAACGGAATTTCTTATTGCCGGTACAATTAATCCATATTATCTAAACGTGATTAAAACTCTTACAGCCGGACGAAATTTTACTTTTAAGACATTTATCGCAGATGACGGAACTGCGGCTATTGATGATTTACGAAATTCCGTTTCCGAAAAAACTGCGGCTATTATTGTTCAGCATCCTAATTTCTACGGTACGCTTGAGGAAGTAGAAGAAATTGAGAAAATAATCCATGAAGTCAAAGGCTTATTTATTGTTTCTTCTTGTCCGTTTTCTATGACATTATTCAAAACTCCAAAAGAGTATAATGCAGACATAGTTGTTGGCGAAGGACAGCCTTTAGGTATTCCGCTTAGCTACGGGGGACCATACTTAGGGCTTTTCGCTACTAAGAGTAAATATGTCAGAAAAATGCCCGGACGTCTTTCCGGTGCTACCGAAGATGCCAACGGTCAAAGATGCTATGTGCTTACTTTGCAGACACGCGAACAGCAAATCAAGCGTGAAAAAGCGACATCGAATATATGCACAAATCAAGGTTTGTTTATGCTTGCCGCCACTGTATATATGGAAACAATGGGCAAAGAAGGAATACGTGAAGTTGCTAAACAATCTTATGATAAAGCCGTTTATCTTGCAAATCAAATTTCGGATATTAATGGATTTTCATTGCTTAACGATAAACCTTTTTTCAGAGAATTTTTAGTAAATACACCGGTTGAACCGAGTGTAATTATTGAAGAAGGTATGAAAAGAGGTATATTGGCAGGAATTGACACAACACAGTTCGATGGCTATCAAAAAGGTTTGCTAATTGCAGTTACCGAGAAAAGAACAAAAGAAGAACTAGAACAATTAATCGACTTGTTAAAATCATTTGAATAAAAAATGATAAATGCCGGAAAATACATTGATTTTTTTCGGAAAAAGAAAAAAACAATAATCAAAGTTATAGTTATCTCAATAATTTTGTTTTTTATGTTTTTTTCAGATTACGGGTTTGTTACAACGAGTAGATTGATTTTTAGAATTAGTGAACTTCAAGAGAATATTTCAAAAGAAGAGAAAAATTCCGATTCGTTATCCCAAAGACGTAATATATTATTAAATGACAGTAACGAAATCGAACGATTAGCACGTGAACATTTTGGTATGATTAAACCGAAAGAGAATGTGTTTATTATAATTAATAATGACAGGAAATAATTTTATTACAATAAATTTGCTATTATTTCCTTACTCTTAATAATTAAATCAATTCAAGGAAGAATACAAGGAAGAATACAATGTATATAGGAATAGATTTAGGCGGAACAAATCTCAAAACAGGCGTTTTGAATGAGAAGGGTGAAATTGTATATCAATACACTCAGGCAACTCGTGCTAACAAAGGTCTTGAATATGTCCTCAATAATTTAAAACGTATGATATATAATCTATTGGATAAGTATAAAGATGTCCAATCGATTGGTGTTGGAATACCTGGAATAATTGATGAAGACGGTACTGTTAAGATTTCTCCGAACCTACCGGAGTGGGTAGATATTCCATTGGGAAAATTTTTGAAGAATATTTTTCCGCTTCCTTCAATTGTTGATAATGATGCAAATGCTGCTGCCATTGCCGAATTGGAATTAGGCGCGGCACAAGATACAAATAACTTTATTTATGTTACTTTGGGTACAGGTGCCGGTGGTGCTATCGTTATAAATAAGCAATTATACCGTGGTGAGGGACTTGCCGCAGGCGAGTTCGGACATATTATTATTGATGACGATGCCCCTATTGATGACGATGCAATTTATCGCACTGGTATTGTTGAAAAATTTGTTGGTAGAAACCATATCACAGACTTTGCTCGTGAATTTTTAAAAGATTATCCCGATTCACTATTGCATAAATATGCTCGCCCCGACCCATATTTTATTTCCGAAGCATTGAGCAAAGGAGATGAAGCGGCGGAAAAATTATTTACAATTATCGGAACAAAACTCGGTATCGGTTTGGCTTCCGCTCTTAATCTTCTTGATATTGGCTTGGTCGTTGTCGGTGGTGGTATTTCGCAGGCACACCCTCATCTGCTCGATACAGCTGAAAAAGTGCTTAAAGAACGTACACTACCCCCAATAGCCGAAAGGGCTCAAATTAGAAAAGCAAAATTCACAAAAGATGCCGGTATTATCGGAGCGGCTCTGCTTGGTAAGAAATATCTTTAATATTGAATTATCCACTCTGTTTCCTGAGAATGCGAAAAAAGTGTAATCTTTTTCGCATTTTCTCTTTTACCATAAGCCGAAGAATAATAGTAATTACTAATCAGATATTTATTCTTTCCTGTGATTAAGTTTAATTGAGTATCGGCATTTATTAGAATAATTCTATCTTGCTCAGATATTACTTTTACTTTCGGGTGCAAATGGAAGTTTATTTGTTTGTCATCTGATAAAGTACAAACACCTGTACATATAAGTCTATCAATACAATGAATTTGTCGTTCGTTAAGACTTATTATTCTCTCCGCTTTATTCCCAAATCCATAATGAATTCCATATAGTTTTGTTGCGGAAGCTTCTATTATACGTGCTTTTGCCTTTTCAATTAACCAGAATAAATCGTCATTTGAATTTGTCAGGATTAGATTTTGTTCCTTATCCTTAATGGAGATAGTATTATGATATTCCGTACTACGATATTTATTACGGATAGCAGGTTCAGGTAAATAGCAATATGTTCCCGGGTCAACAAAGAAATCTAGTCCATTTAATCTAAATGTAAATGATAAAGCATCGTTATGTGCGTGTCCCCCCTTGCCTCTCTGCCCGACATTTCCGCAACGAAATGTAAAGAACATATCTTTATTTTTCCTAATATATATACCACTATTAGGGAAATCGTACATTTCCTTACTTATAGTTTTTTTAATATATCGTAAAATATATTTAACAGATAGTTCGCTTGTATTAAGAATATCAGCCGGTTGAATCTTTAATAAATATCCGCTATCATTATCACCTATTTGCGATATTCTTCCGTTGTCATCAGCATTTGCAAGAGTGAATCTTATTATACTTTCAAACCATTTTTTCAACTCGTCCGAGTTCAACAATTCGACATTACAGAGATTTAAAAGACTATTAGAAAGAAATATCGCTTGTGCTGTAAAGAAGTGATAAGGAATTGATGCTTCAAAATTTCCGCCGTCTTCATTAAATTGATATAGAATTTCTTGTCTTAATTGACTTAATGCAAAATCGAATCTTTCACTATCTTGAAAATTGTCCGATAAATATATTTCACAAGCCAGTAAACCAACTATATTGAAAATATAGTGATTTGCTCTCAATCCTTCATTCCATTCCAAATTATCGAATATATACTCCGAATGCAAGCGAATATAAGAAAAGATAAGATTATCAATATCTTCATCAATTGTAGAAGTATATTTACTCAATACGGAAACAGAAAAAATCAGACTAATAGCACGTATAGCAACATCCATTGTAGATTTCCATTGTATCCCGTAACTTGGTGGATTGCAGGCAATGAAATCTATTATCTGGCTCTTTAACTCAATTTCAAATTCTTCTTTACCTGCAGTTGCCAAATATGCAAGAGGTATAAAATGCTGAAGTCTCCCCAATTCCCAAGGAATTTTAACATCACTACCGTGCAAATTTTGATACTTCAAATATTCCGATTTTATTGATGAATCCCAAGAATAGCCTGATTTGAAATCGCATTGCCAATTGAGCAGATTATAATCATCGGGCAATAGTCCCAATAATTCAGATGCCCTTTCTTGATTAGCCGGATTAATATTTTTCTTTACAAACTCATTTCTATCTATTTGCAGATTATTATCTACTTCACTACTGCCAAGAAGAGCAAATTTATGCGATAATAAAGGCATACAATACTTTGCCAATTCATCAATAGAATTCTCAATTTCCTCCGGTGCCGGAAGTAAACATACAAACGGCTTGTAATTCGGTTTGCACGAATTGTCTTTTCCGATTGAACTAAATGTAAATTCATCAGATATATTAATATGTTTCTTTTTCTTTCTAAAAAAAGTAGAACTCAATTTCCGTAGAACTATTTTCCGCGGAATAGCATTTGCTTTGATAATATTTGTCTTTATTCTATTCAATTGTGATTTTCTTTCATATTCTCATAAGAAAATTGCAAAAAAACTTCCAACTAATCAAAAATGTTTTAATATTTTTGAGAACATACGTCTGTAATTTTTTATAACGAACTTAACGGTGCAATAATGGAAGTAAAAAAACTCGAAAGTAAAAATTTTGATGATTATGAAATATTAATCAGAAGAAGAGGCGATAATGACTACGCCTCCTACTGCCCTCAACTTAATTATATGATTTCAGGTACAGAACACGAGGAAGTCCTGAAACTAATGCAGGAGCATATTCAGGCGTATATTGGAAAATTAAATTAATACTCGGAGATGCCGACATTCAATAACATCGCGGTTTCTCTCACCGATTCTTGGTGGAAGAAATCGCTTTTATTTTTATCCATCTTCCTTATCATAGAGAAATCGCTTTTTTTTCTAATATCTATGTTTTGGATTCCATCTCCTATTGCTGTATCTATAATTATACTTTTTGCCACTCTAATATCATCATTTCTTATTGAGCAATTTCGTCCCAATTCAAAATGGTATTATATCGGCTTCTTCTATGACCGGACTATACTCGGCAATTTTTCAACGATTATAATAATATCATTCACATCGTTTATTATTATTTCCCTTGTATTAGTTCTATCAGGTTCATTCCCTAAACTCAATCCTAAGTTTGAAATATGGGCTGTGATTATTATGAGTATTCAAATATTCATTATGGCATTTTATGAGGAATTGCTGTTCCGAGGAATCATTTTTCAATCAATGTTAGAACGCTTCGGCGAGGTTTTCCCGACAATTGTTATATCGCTGATATTTGCTCTTTTTCATTTATTCAATCCCGAGATTTGTTTTATAGCATTTGTCAATCTGTTTTTTGCCGGAATTCTTTTCTCTATTGTTTTTATACAAACACGTTCAATTCTGCTTGTAACAATTGTACATTTTTTTTGGAATATTTTTCAAGTAGCACTATTGGGCTGGAATGTCAGCGGAATCCACTATCCTTATGGAATATTTATTTTCCCATCAATGGAACTCCCATACTGGCTTAGCGGCGGATATTTCGGATTAGAAGCAACGCCCCTTCTTTCAATTATTTTATTATTCAATATAATATTACTCAATAAATATTTAAAAAAATCGCCTTTTATTTCGTCCTTATTAATGAAACGTGAATATCTTAAATACGGAATCAATATATGAAAAAAATATTTTTGTTGCTAATATTAATAACTTTTACTGTTGCTACAAACTCCCTACTATCCCAGTGGACAATATTGAAAACAGATGCAGACAGTTTGATATTAAAAGGTGCCGACTACGTGTATAATTGCCAGTTCGATAACGCACGCGAAACATTTGATAAAGTAATAAAATTATATCCCGATAATCCTGCCGGTTATTTCCTTGATGCTATGGTTGATTGGTGGAAGATAGCTACATTTCGTAATACGCGGAGCTACGACAAGCAGTTTATGAAAAAAATAAACGGTGTGATTGAGAAGTGCGAACAAATGCTTGAAGAGAATCGCGGTAATATTGCCGCACTGTTTTTCAAAGGCGGTGCATTGGGATATCGAGCCAGATATTACGTCATACGCAAGAGTTGGTTCAACGCCGCAACTGATGGATACAGTGCATTCAAGATACTTAAAAAGTGTTATAGAATTGCTCCGAGCAATCACGATATTATGCTTGGTACGGGTATTTATAATTATTTCGCCGCTGTACTACCAGATGAATATCCTGCAATTGCCCCGTTAATTGCATTTGCACCTCCCGGAGATAAGGAACTCGGACTTCTACAACTAAAAGCCGCCGCAAAATATGCACGCTACTCAGCAGTCGAAGCAAAGATTGTATTACTACAAGTCTATTATGATTTTAATAAAGATTATAAATCAGCACTACCAATTGCAGAAGAATTGCACAAACGCTATCCCAATAACCCTATGTTACATAGATATTACGGACGCGCACTCGTTACACAATGGCATCTAGATGAATTTGAGAAACTTTGGCGAGAGGTACTAATCAGATATATTGACAAACAACCCGGCTATGATGTTAAAACTGCACGCGAAGCCCTTTATTACATTGGTTATGCACTCAAATCAAAAAGAAAATTTCCTATTGCTCTCAAATATTTGAAAAAGTGCAATGAAGCATCAATAAAACTTGATAAAAAACCGAGTGGGTTTATGATACTTGCCAATCTGAAAATTGCAGATATATATTATCTTCAACACAAATACAAGTCTGCTCGGAAATATGCAAAACGTGTTCTTAATTGGGACGATTACAAAGGTTCCCACAAAGCGGCAAAGGAATTACTTAGTAAATTGAAGTAGTTTCATTATCTTTGTAAGGTAATCATTTGCATTTTTTTGAATATGTATAGATATATTTTTCTATTACTTCTTTATGTTTTTGCGGCAAATGCGGCTGAACAGCAACAGACAGTAAAACTCGGCATAGACCTTGTAGTGGATAATGACTTTGAAATATTCAGAGGCAAGCGGCTTGCGATACTATCCAATAATGCCGGCAGAGCATCAAACAAGAAACTTAGTGCAGAACTTTTTGTCAAATCACAAAAATGTAGAGTAGTCTCAATATTTGCACCCGAACATGGTTTTAAAACCTGGGTGCGGGCAGGTCGGAAAGTAAAAGACGATTCTCTTTTCGGCTTACCTGTGTATTCACTTTATGGCAGAAACCGCCGCCCACAAAAGCACCAACTCGATAATGTTGATATGGTAATAATCGACTTGCAGGATATAGGTATTCGTTCCTACACATATATCAGCAGTATGTACAATATGCTTGATGCTTGTGCAGAGTGGGGAATTCCGGTTATTGTTCTCGACCGCCCTAATCCAATGAGCGGCTTGATTGTGGACGGCAATGTCCCTGACCCCGGAATGCAATCATTTGTTAGCATTATTCCCGTTTCCTATATTCACGGTTGCACAATCGGAGAACTTGCTCAAATGATTAATGAAGAAGGTTGGCTACCCAATGACATCTTTGGCAAGCCACGCAAATGCAACCTCTCTATTATTGCAATGGAAAACTGGCATAGGAATATGGTCTGGGAGGACACGGGAATTCATTGGACACCTACATCGCCAAATATTCCTACACCTCAATCTGTACGCGGTTGCGCTATGATGGGTATCTTCGGAGAATTAGGACTCTTTCCTATTAGTCTCGGCGTCAAACTTCCTTTTCAATATTTCGGTAGAATCAAATTCGATAATATTCAACCCATAATAGATTCAATTAACTTTCCGGGCATTGTTCTTGAACCTGTATTTAGAAAATCGACAACAGGAATCAGATTGAAGTTTGAATACAGTTTGTCTTTTGCTCCATATACATCAGGCATACGCTTATTTCTTGCTGTAAAAAGATTACAGCCGGAATTATTTAATCCTTTAAAAGTTCGTGTATCAAGAAAAAAAATGTTTGCCAAAGTAACAGGCACTAAAAAATTATTCAATGCCCTTTTTAATAATAATACCGAAAGCAATGTAATACAGATTGCTACAAAGGGATTAGAAGAATATAAAAAACTCCGCCAAAAATATCTAATATACGATTAACTGCAAACTAATTCTATTTATCCAGAATTACGCCTAACCCTACAGATATTCTGCGTGAAGCGTCAGGCTTTTCGGGAAGCAGGATATTTTTTCCGTCAATCACCATTATTGTAGAACCTCCACCGTCGAGATTCATTGCATCATAAGCACCGACTCTTTTCATTATCTTAGTTAAATTTGCAAGAGATGCTCCAACCCTATGCTTACTCCGTGAAGAATATTCCACTGCAATAATAAATATCTTACTTTTATCTTTACTTGTTCCGATTGCCGTACGCGGTAATTGCATATTAATAAATCGGCGTGAGCGAAGCCCTTCCCTTCTCGCTTCATGCTTTGCTTTTCCGTTTCGCACCAGTCGCGGCGCCCCTGAAACACTATTATAAAAAACAACACTATCATATACATTTGTGGCAAATTTAACGCTTATCGTATCACCGGGTTTTGGCATTTTATCAATATTAATATTTTTGCCATAGGAAATAATAAAACCGTTAAGAGGCATATTCACCAATCCAAGACTAAGATTCATTACTATTGCTTGCGTTTCCTTATTAACAGCTGGTCCTGTTATGTAATGACAAGCCGATTTATAATTATGGAACTCTGTACTTGACATTTGTTTTTTTGCTATTACTTCATTAATTAAGGAAACGGAATCAAGTTCGAAATCAGTTGAATCCATAAACTCAACTTCCGATAATGCCTGAACTATTGCATCTTTCACATCTTTTGCTATTGAAGATGCGGATATATACGGGACTACTTCGCCGGCAAATTGATTATATAATACAACCCCGTTTGTATCTCTTCTTCTATTTACATTGCTAATTTTAAATTTGCTATTATTCGAACCTTGCATTGTTCCGCTTATAAAAAAATTGTCTATGTATAAATGAGAATGTGCATCGAATAAGCCCGATGTCCAATTTTTGTGAGTTTTCATTTCAACAAGTTCACCATCAACAATTGTTGGTCCAATCGGATAATTTGTATAAGCACGCCAAAAATTAGCATTTACTGCAACGAGTACGGAATCAATATATAGACTATCGAAATTATGAACAATATTCTGAAGTTTATCAATTGATGTATTTGTGTTTCCAGCTTTGAGTGTTTTTAAATATACTTTCGAAGTGTCCAAGTCAATTTCAATCAAATGAAAATTATGTTTGTATTTGCCACCCCATGCAATCTTTTTATACTGAACACCTGTGGCTAATATCGTATCACTAAGTATTTCAAAAGCAGTTGAGTATTTTACTTTTTTTGGAGGAATATATCTACTGCGGCGTCTGCGTCTGTGTTTACGTTTGCGGGTTGTTCCTTGTGTTTCACTTCTTAGATTTGCCTCTCCAAACGATTCCCCACAATGCAAACCGGAAGAATTTGCAGACTCAACCCTAATGCTTGCAAAAGCAAAAATCAAAAAAATAGACACTATTAACCAAAAGAATTTAATTTTTTCTATCCTATTAATAAATAAATAACTATATTGCAAACTTAAAAAGAAAACTTAAATCTAAGAATTAATTCTTAGTAATTTTGAAAACAATTTTTATTCATAAATAATAAAAGGTATAAATATGGCTTATGAAACAATACAATTCGAGAAAAAAGAAAACTACGTTATTCTTACAATCAATCGTCCCGACAAACTGAATGCTTTAAATTCGCAAGTATTCTTTGATATTTACGATGCAATAACTGCTATTGAGACAGACATAGAGATTAAGGCAGTCATATTAACAGGTACGGGCGAGAAAGCATTTGCCGCAGGTGCTGATATTAAAGAACTAAATGCAAGCGATACAGATGCAACAGGTAAAATGTTTTCGGAACTCGGCTCAAAAGTTATGGCACGTCTCGAACAGCTTCGTATTCCGGTAATTGCGGCTGTAAACGGATTTGCTCTGGGCGGTGGTTGCGAACTTGCGATGTCCTGCCATTTACGCTTTGCTTCGCCCAATGCGAAATTCGGTCAGCCGGAAGTAAATCTCGGAATCATTCCGGGCTATGGTGGCACCCAACGTATGCCACGATTAATCGGTAGAGCAAAAACAATTGAATTAATTATTTCCGGCAATATGATTGGTGCGGACGAAGCAAAGATGCTCGGATTAGTCAATGATGTATTTACTCAGGAAGAACTTATTCCAAAAACCGAAGAATTTGTACGACTTGTTCTGAGTAAAGGTAGTATTGCTGTATCCAACGCAATTGATTGTATCCTGCGTTCCGAAGAACTTTCACTTGCCGAGGGTTTGGCTTATGAATCAAAATTATTCGGTCAGACCTGTGCAACTGATGACTTCAAAGAAGGTACATCGGCATTTCTCGAAAAACGCAAACCTGAATTCAAGGGGAAATAATTTTGTTAAGAAAGAAATCAAAAGTTTTATACGAACTTGGTCCATACTTAAATTTAGGAATGCAATTAGCTGTAACTATTGTTCTAATGGTGTTTCTCGGTAAATGGTTGGATAATAAATACGACACAAGCCCTTGGTTCATTATTTCCTGTTCACTCTTCGGAGTAATAGCAGGAATGTATAATTTTCTGAAAGTCGCATTGAGTTCTAACAAAGTTAGGAAGAAGAAAAAAAAATGACGCTTTCTATCATATTGGGAACATTATTAAGTATAATAAATGCCACCGCAGGATATATAAGCGCACGCATTGCTTTGAAGAAAAATGATGAGTCTTTTAGCAATATTATCTTCGGCTCAATGATAATTAGATATTTTGTAGTATCAGTTGTTGTTTTCGTATCTCTTAAATATATAAGGATTAACCACTTAGGTTTTGGACTTAGTTTTATGATTTCTACCTTTATTTTAATAGTAATAGAAATTTTTTATCTGAATAATCGCTTAAATTTCTTAAATTTGCGGAACAAAAATAATTAATAATAGGAATTTTATGTCAGGAAGTATTAACGAATACTTAATAGCAGAAAATAACACAGAACATCAGGAACACGGAACAGCGCAGACGACCGCACACACGGCTCATAGCGACGGCAATATACCTCCGAGCGAGGTATTCCCAACATTGCTTGGTACTTTGGGCGAACATAGAGAAATGACTTTCTATAATGTGCATATTTGCAACTTGCCTGTTATTGTTTACGACAAAGATACAGGTCTATTAACTTATAGCTCTGTCGAATCTATGGAAAATGATGGAGTTTATACATTAGACCATCACACACACCAGATTGTTAAAAGTTCAAATCACGAATCACCTACACTTGATATGTCTATTACATCACTTGTAGTATTTGAATGGCTTGCTATGTTTTTTGTAATTCTTGTATTTTTAAAATCGGCAAAGAAATACAAAAAGAATTCAAAAGCCGCACCCAAAGGTTTGCAAAATATGATTGAAGCCGGCGTGGTATTTGTACGAGACGATATTGTCGGGCCTAATATTAACAATAAAGATGTCGTAAACAGATTGTTGCCATTCTTTGTTGTACTGTTTTTCTTCATATTATTTATGAATTTGATAGGTTTAGTACCGGGAGGGCATACAGCAACCGGTTCACTTGCTGTAACTGCGGCTTTGGCTATATGCGCCTTTTTTATAATTAACGTTACACAAATTAGAGATGTTGGCATTAAGGCATATTTGAAGCATTTACTCGGCGGAGCGCCAATTGCCTTGGCACCTATAATGATACCTATTGAGATATTGTCAATGTTTACAAAACCTTTTGCATTGACAGTTCGTCTATTTGCAAATATGACAGCCGGCCACGTTGTGTTACTCTCACTGGTCGGATTAATTTTTTACTTTAAATCATTTGTAGTATCACCCGTATCGGTAGGATTTTCAATATTTATGTATTTCATAGAAATATTGGTTGCTTTCCTGCAGGCTTATATATTTGTAATACTCACAGCAGTATTTACAGGATTAGGTATGAGTCATGACCATACGGAACATTAATTTGAGAATATGAATTTAAAATAAATGTTTTTCTTTTTTTATTTATAGGAGGTTATAATGGATAATAGTTTAGCACACTTAGGAGCAGGTCTCGGAGCCGGTATTTCGGTTATCGGTGCAGGCATCGGTATCGGAAGATTGGCGTCAGCCGCTCTTGAAGCCGGCGCACGCCAGCCCGAAGCTTCGGGTGATTCAAGAACAACGATGATTATTGCCGCCGCTCTTATTGAGGGCGTGGCATTGTTTTCTTGTGTTATCTGTATTTTATTAGCAGTTAAATAGTGCAAACTCGGAGAGGGTACTTTCCGAAGTACCCTCTCACTTTAATTGAGTGCTTTCAAGGGTGTTTGAAAGGAACTTTCTTGAATACATTCAAAATATTGAAAAAGAAATTTATTAAATAAATTAGGTTGTTTTAAATGGAAAACTTATTAAATATTTCACCGGGGTTGATGATTTGGACTTTGTTCAACTTCTTTATCGTTCTGTTTATAGTTATTAAATTCGGTGTAAAACCTATTGTTAATGGTTTAAACTCTCGCGAAAACAGTATCAAAGATGCAATTGAACATGCAGAGAAAGCAAACTCAGAGGCACAAGCACTTCTCAAAGAAAGTCAGGAAAAACTCAGAAATGCCCAATCGGAAATGAGTGAAATCATTCAGAAGGGACGAGTTCAGGCTGAAGAAATGCTCAGAAAAGCCGGTGAAGATGCCGATAAAGTGAAAAAACAAAAAGTTGAAGATGCCGTAAAAGAAATTGAGAGAAGCAAAGATGCCGCAATTCATGAACTGAGAAAAGAAGTTGCTACTCTTGTTGTAGGTGCAACAGAGAAACTCTTAGACGAGACTTTGGACAAAGACAAGCATTACAAGCTAATAGAATCTTATATTGAAAAATTACCAAAGAATTAATAAATTATTATGACAGAACAAAGAGTATCATACAGATATGCAAAAGCCATAATCGAAACGGCTGAATCTGAGAAAATCACCGATTTGCTTTACAATGATTTTTTGTATGTTCGGAATATTTGTAATTCTTCGCACGAACTAACAACTATGGTAAAAAGTCCTGTTGTTCACGATAGGGACAAAGTTAAGATATTCAAAGAATTGTTTGAAAATAAAATCAATTCGGTTACTCTAAATTTCTTAAATTTCCTAATCGAAAAAGGCAGAGCCAACTATACACTGGATATTATTGTCCAATACGAAGAGTTGTACAATAAACTCAACAATAAAATTAAAGTTGATATTACTACTGCCGTTGAGCTGGACGAAGAAGCGAAGAATAACATCGTCAAGAAGATTGCAGAGAACACAGGGCAAACAATTTTATCAAAGTTTATTGTAAGCAAAGATATAGACGGTGGGTTACTTGTTAAAATTCACGATTGGGTTTATGATGCAACCCTAAAAAGCCAGCTGAAGAATTTATACAATACTTTAGCACAAAATTGAGAAGAATATTATTAAAAATATAAAGAGTTAAGAGGATTTATAATGGTAGATGTAAGACCGGAAGAAATTTCCGCAATATTAAGACGCCAGCTCTCAGGATTTGAAAGCGAAGCGGATATTTATGAAGTAGGTACAGTGCTACAAGTTGGTGACGGTGTGGCTCGTATTTACGGTTTGACAAAAGTTATGGCATCTGAACTTGTCGAATTCCCAAACAATGTGATGGGAATGGTGCTAAACCTCGAAGAAGACAATGTCGGTGTGATGCTTTTTGGCGATGACAGTTTAGTTAAAGAAGGTGATACTGTTCGCCGAACAGGTAAGGTTGCCTCTGTTCCCATTGGTAATGGACTTTTGGGTAGAGTTGTCAATGCTTTGGGACAACCTATTGATGCTAAGGGTCCCCTAAATATTGATACTTATTATCCGATTGAAAGAAAAGCACCGGGCGTTATAGCACGCCAACCTGTGAAAGAACCGTTGCAAACCGGTCTGAAAGTAATTGATGCTTTGATTCCTATTGGACGCGGGCAGAGAGAATTAATAATTGGCGACCGCCAAACAGGGAAAACAGCTATTGCATTAGATGCTATTATTAATCAAAAATATACACATACAGAAGAAGCCAAAAAGAGCGGCGTAAAGCCTGTTTATTGTATTTATGTAGCTATCGGGCAAAAAGGCTCGACTGTTGCTAACGTGGTTTCTTATCTTAAAGAATACGGAGCATTAGATTATACGATTATCGTTGCCGCAAATGCTTCGGACCCTGCACCTATGCAGTATATTGCACCTTATGCAGGTTGCTCAATGGGCGAATTTTTCAGGGATAACGGAAAGGATGCACTTGTTATTTATGATGATTTATCAAAACAAGCGGCGGCTTACCGTCAGGTATCCTTATTGCTCCGCCGTCCTCCCGGACGCGAGGCATATCCCGGTGATGTTTTCTATTTACATTCAAGATTGCTTGAAAGAGCCGCTAAATTTTCTGATGAAAATGGCGGTGGTACACTTACGGCTCTACCTGTCATTGAGACACAGGCAGGAGACGTTGCGGCATATATTCCTACCAATGTAATTTCAATTACTGACGGTCAGATATATCTTGAACCCAACTTATTCAATGCAGGTGTAAGACCGGCTATGAATGTAGGTATTTCTGTTTCACGTGTTGGTGGTAATGCACAGATTAAAGCTATGAAGAAAGTAGCAGGTCCATTGAAACTCGAACTTGCTCAATATCGCGAATTAGAGGCATTTGCTAAATTCGGCTCCGACTTGGATAAAGCCACTCAACAGCAATTAAGACGTGGTGCTATATTGACCGAAATTCTAAAGCAAAGACAGTTTGTTCCAATTCAGGTTAATAAGCAAATTGCTTTAATTTGGACTGCAACTAACGGTTATCTTGATGAATTACCGGTTGAAGTGCTTGATAAATTTGAAACGGATTTCTTTGAATATCTTGAGAATAATGAAAATGCATTATTGGAATTGATTTCGGAGAAGAAAGAATTAGTTGATGAAGTTGTCAGTGCCTTGAAAAAAGCCGCCGATAATTTTGTCGGAATATTTAAAAGTTCAAATAATATAGAATAAATGATAATATTAACCGGCGGTGCAGGCTTTATCGGCTCTTGTTTCCTGAAAACATTGAACAGTAATGGTATTTACGATATCATTGTTGTAGATAGATTGGGAAATGGGGACAAGTGGAAAAATATTGTCGGTAAACGATTTGCCGGATATTATCATAAAAACGAGTTCTTTGATGTTCTATTCGATGAGAAAAAAATAGCTAGGAATATTGATGCTATTATTCACCTCGGTGCTTGCTCTTCAACGACTGAATCCGATGTTGATTATATTATGAGTAATAATTTGAATTATAGTATCAAGTTAGCTACTTATGCCGCAGAGCATAGTATAAAATTTATTTATGCAAGTTCGGCGGCTACTTATGGAGATGGCTCAAAAGGTTATTCCGATTATTCCATTGACGATTTGCAACCTCTCAATCCTTATGGATTGTCCAAACATTTATTTGATAGATGGGTTGTCGATAATGAACTTGACACAGAGTTTATCGGTGTTAAATTTTTCAATGTGTTTGGTCCCAATGAATATCACAAAGATGATATGTCATCAATGATATTCAAATCGTTCAATCAGATAAAAAACACAGGCAAGGTCAAGCTATTCAAATCAAATAGTCCCGACTACAATGATGGCGAACAGAAGCGTGATTTTGTCTATGTGAAGGACGCCACTAATGTTCTGTGGAAAATGCTTGCTAACAAAACCGAAGCCGGTATATATAACCTTGGAACAGGGAAAGCACGCACTTGGAATGACCTTGTGAATGCAGTCTTCAATGCAATTGGCAGAGAAACAAATATCGAATTTATCGATATGCCGAAAATTCTCGAAGGGAAATATCAGAACTTTACAGAAGCTGACATCAATAAACTCACTAATTCTCAATACGCAATTGAGTTCACCGAGCTTGAAGATGCAGTAGAAGATTATATAAAAAATTACTTGAATAAGAGTTTTAAGAACATATAGTTATTAAATCAGGAAATACTTTAAATGGCAACATTAAGAGACATAAGACGTAGAATCACGGCGGTAAACAGTACTGCAAAAATTACGCAAGCTATGAAAATGGTATCAACGGCAAAATTGAAAAGAGCTCAGGACGCTATTATATCCGCTCGTCCTTTTGCCGCAAAACTTGGCGATATTCTCACAAATCTCGTCTCGGAAATTGGCGATACATATTATCATCCTCTCCTTGAGAACAGAAAAGAGGTTAGGAATATTGCTGTCATTCTCATCGCCGGCAATCGCGGACTTTGCGGTAGTTTCAATACGAATATTTTCCGCCACACAAACCAATATATAAATGATGAAATTAAAAAAGAATATCCGAATGCGAACATTCATCTCTTCCCTATCGGTAAGCGTGCTTGTTCCTCTTTTAAAAATCCCGATATTAGTTCTACAAACAAATACCCGAATTTGTTAACAGAACTTAACTTTGCAAATGCAAAAGACGTTGTTGATACTGTTTCTGACGGCTTTGTAAACGGACAATACGACAAAGTGGTTGTTAGCTACAATATGTTCAAAAATTTACTTGTTCAGATTCCTTCTATTGTTACATTGCTACCTATTGCTCCTACAAATGAAGAGGAAAATAATACAAAATTCAATCTTGATTATATTTTTGAACCAACACAAAAAGAAATACTTGATGATTTACTTCCGCGTCATCTTGATATTCAGTTTTGGAGAACCGTATTAGAATCTAATGCCGCAGAGAATGCCGCAAGAAGAATGGCTATGGAAAATGCAACCAAGAATGCAAAGGAACTTTCGGAATATCTCGAAATGGTATTCAACAAAGAACGTCAAGCGGCAATCACTACCGAAATGCTGGACATTGTCGGTGGTTCCAACGCTTTATAGTGATTTATTCTAACTATCAAAAGGACTACTGTTTATCGGTAGTCCTTTTTCTTTTAGTATTCGACTTTCTTACAGATTATTTACAAAAAATACTTTTTAAAATTATTTTTGAGTATATTTATTTATATTTGAATTGAGAATAAAATATTTTTAAAATATGAAATTTATCTTTATCATATTATTGTTTTGCTACACTCCCTATCGCTTTCTGAATGCACAGTGCGACTGTACGGGTAATAGTGCGGAAATCGCTCTTTCCAATCTTAATGAGATTTATCATAATGATTCGCTAAGATATAATAATTTTTATATTAATTTACTATATAAATACACCTATGCCGATTCTTATTTTTTAAGAGATGTCAATATCGGCAGAGGAGCAATAAAAAGCATAGCCGCACATTTCTTAGACTTACGACTTAGCTACAAATATAATTTTCGTTGGATATTTGACATAGAACTCGGATACTTTATTAACAAACGACAAACGGAAAATCTGAAAAACCAATCATTTAATGCGTCCGGTATAAGCGATTTATCAATTCTCGGACGATATATATTATGGAAAGATATTGCAAACAATTTTGAAATAAGCGGTGGTGGCGGTATTAAAGTTCCATTTGCTCACGAGGAAGCTACTATTCCTCAAAATATTCAACCCTCTACCGGCGCTTATGCCATATTGGCAAATATACTTGTAAAAAAATATTTTCCGGATTGGAATTTAGGACTAATTGCCGGCAATCGTACCGACTACAACTTCGAGAATAAATGGAGATATAGATATGGTATATCAACAGTTTCATCAATAATTCTACTATATAACGCAGGCGAAACTATAAATATAGGGACTGAATTACGCGGTGATTTCAGAGGAAAAGATTATAACAAGGGTAAAAAAATATGCGGCTCAGGATTTATTGCTTTATCCATAAGCCCCATTTTGCGAATTAATACAGGTAGATTTATTATAGGTTCGTTCTTTAATTATCCATTTTACCAATTCTATTTCGGAAAACAAATTGCAAATAAATTTTCGTTTGGTATGAGTATTTCATACGGAACCAAATTATTTGACTAACCTTCCTTATTAAAATAAAAGAACTGGGCTAGAATAATCCCCAATTGGTTTTCAATTTGTTTGTAAAGACCTACACTAGGTCCATTGAATATAAAACAAAAAGCAAGATTTTCACCGTCCAAAGTTCTTACAAAACCACACAGACCGCTTACATTTTTATGTGTACCGGTTTTTGCCTTTAAGTTATCGGCGGCAAGTGAATAACGCATTCTTTTTCTTAACGTTCCGTCCCTACCGGCAATGGACAAAGAAGAGTCAAGTATTGGTTTCATTATTTCCGAATTATATGTCTTTATAAGTAAGTTAATACTTGCATTAGCAGTTAATTTATTCCTACGGGACAGCCCTGAGCCATCATAAAGAACGCATTTGGAAAAATCAATCTCCATAGAATCAATAAGACTAATAATTATTTGTCGGCTTTCCTTTGCATTTTCAACCATTTTCCCGCTATTTGCACCAATTAATTTAAATATATTCTCAGCCAAATAATTATCACTATTTTTTAACGTAGGTGTTATTACATCAACTAAATATCTTTTATTTTCCGCTAACTGATATACCTCTGTCTTCACTTCAGAAATCTTTCCTACATTGAAAGTACCGCTTACTTTTATACCACTTCCATTTAGCAATCTAAGCAATGCACCGGCTACAACTTCTTCTGGTTTGTCTATGTAATATCTGTAAGAGTAAGATAAATCAGCATTTATTGTACCTGAAGCAGTAAACACCTGCTGTCCCTTTGCATTTTTTCTATGCTTGATGTAAGATTTTCGCCGTCTCGTTGTTGATTGGTATTCAACCGGACCACCGTAATATGCCTTCTCTATTGTTTCATTCAAATATGCTTTTTTCTTTTTTCTATGCTTAGGTCTTCCTTTTACTTTTGATTTGTTAATAATAATAAAAGCAGGGGACGGCGGGTCGGTTGTAATCAATGCTCTACGGAATTTGCCCTGTGGATTGCCGTGTATTGTAACCGTAACAATATTATTATTGATTGAAAGCCCTGTAATCGCTTGTACTGGTTGTACTCTGTCCTTATCGCCGCTATAATCCAGCCTGTCATAAATATCATCAAAATAAGAACCGTCCGCAATAATATTTCCTTTAATTTCTTTTATCCCTTTATTAGCAATTTCGGCAACCATAGAACGTAAATCATCAGTAGAAAACAATGGGTCGCCTGCACCCACTATGTACAAATCACCATTAAGAACTCCGTCAATTATATTCCCTGTATGATAAATTTTTGTTTTATACTCAAAGTTCGTACCAAGTGTATATAGTGCCGAAAAACAAGTAAAAAGTTTTGTTAACGATGCAGGTGTTAGTGCCTTTCTTGTACTTTTCTTAAAGTAATACCTACTATTATCCAAAGAATAAACTGCTAAGGAATAATTAGTATTTTTGAATCCTGCACCTGTAATAACTCTTGAAATTTGACCGGAGAGGAATTTCAATGATTTTAAAGTATCTTCATACGTAAATATATTGGACTTAAAAGAATTCTGTGAAAGAAGACTTAAGGAAAATATTCCTAAAATAATAATACTAACAATTGCATTTTTTAATAATTTATTTCTCATAACTATTATATATTTTTCAAAATTTCAATTCCGGGAATTTCTTCCTCTTTGTAATCCTTTACGTCAAACCAGTGCATTTCGGAAATTTTTCTAAACCAGGTCATTTGGCGTTTTGCATAACGTCTTGTATTCTTTTTAATTTCTTCGATTGCTTCTTTTTCCGTACATTTCCTATTAATATATGCCAGTGTCTCCTTATAACCAACAGTATTTAAGCTATTGAGTTCCGGTGAATAACCCATTTTAAGTATTTTCACTGTTTCGTCAAGCAATCCGTTCCGCCACATCAATTCCGAACGCAAGTTAATTCTTTCGTAAAGTTTTTCCCGCTCAAAATTAATACCAAAATACTTATAATTAAAATTTCTTTTTGTTTTTTTCTGTTTGCGAGAATTCAAGATTGATTCTCCATAGGTATAATAATACTCCAATGCACGTAGAACACGGCGTGGATTCTTATCCTGATATTTTTCGGCAGCAGCTTTATCTATTTTTTCCAATTCCATATATAGGTAATCGCGCCCCTTTTTTTCAAGTTTCTCATTCAAAAATGAACGAATCCCTTTCAATGCAATATTCTCGTCCTGAGCAAATAAACCTTCGCAAAGAGATTGAATATACAGACCGGAACCACCGACAACAACCGGCAATTTCCCTCTTGAAAAAATATCTTCAACAATTCTCTCTGCCTCATCGCCAAAACGTCCTGCATTGTAGTCCTCGTCAGGTGCCAGTATATCAATGAAATGATGTTTAACAGATTTCAGTTCATCATCACTTGGTTTTGCAGTACATATATTCATAAATTTATAAATCTGCCGCGAATCCGCCGAAACAATTTCCAGAGGTATAATTTCAGCAAGACGCAAAGATAATCCTGTTTTACCGGAAGCCGTGGGACCGGTTATCACGGGTACAGTCTTACTTTCCAGCAGTTCACTGAATTTACTATTTATATCACTTATTTCCAATTTGCTAACTCCATAATATCAATTTAACCAATCATTATTGGCATTCAAAATTTATTATTTCATTAGTTCAAAATATACTAATTTGCAAAATTTAAATAAGAGAGTGAATGACATTGGTAACAACACCCCAGACCTCGAAATTCATCTGCGAGGTTATTTCAATAGGCTTGTAATGCGGATTTTCTGCTAATAGGAATAGTTTATTCCTACTCTTCCTCATTCTTTTAACAAGTAATTCACCGTCAATAACGGCTATAACGATATGATTATCCTTCGGTTCAATACTGCGGTCAACAACAAGTATATCGCCTGAATGTATACCGGCTTTTAGCATTGAATCGCCTGTTACGCGTACAAAAAATGTAGCAGGCGGGTTTTTAATAAGATGTTCATTCAAATCTAATTTGCTGTCAATATAATCATCTGCGGGAGATGGGAAACCGGCTGAAACCGATTCGAGAAAAAGTGGCAAATTTAGTTCCTTATCTCTTTCGGGGATAATAATCTCACTAACTTTTGTTTCATCACTTATTACTTTTTTCAAATGTTTTCCTTCCATCAGAAAGCTTCCCTAATAATTGCACCTGCCACTATTTGCGCATCTTCGTATATTACGACCGACTGCCCGGGAGTTATTGCTTTTCGAGGTTCGTCAAACTTTACAATGAGTTCACCCTTATCATTTACTTCGCATTTGCAGGCGGCACCTACATCACGGTATCTGATTTTTGCTGTAAATATCTTACCCTCAGGGAAATCGGAATACTTCATCATATTTACATTTTCAGCAACTAAATTGCTTGTCAGCAGTTCTTCTTCCTCGGCAACAATCACCGTATTTTTTTCCGGTATTATTGCTTTTACATATAGTGGTTTATTATGTGATATACCCAGCCCCTTACGTTGTCCTACCGTATAGAAAGGAAAACCCTTATGAATACCAATCTTTTCATCATCAAACACAATATCACCACCGGCATACTTTTTATCAATTCCCTGTACATTATCAACAAGAAATTCCTTATAATCATTGCTCGGAACAAAACATATTTCCTGCGATTCGGCTTTATTATGCACCGGGATATTATATTTACGGGCTAAATCACGGGTAATACTTTTATCAATATCAGCAAGTGGAAATATTGTCTTTGCGAGATGTTCCTGAGTTAAACCCCAGAGAAAATACGATTGGTCTTTCTTTGGGTCATCGCCTTTTTCAATTGCATAACGCATACCGATTTCATTATAAACAATTTTAGCATAATGTCCGGTAGCATAGAAATCACAGGAATATTTACTTGCATGCTTCAGCACTTCTCCCCATTTGATTATTGGATTACAAAGAGCGCAAGGATTAGGTGTTCTACCGTTCAAATATTCATCAATAAAATTATTAATGATTTTCTCTTTGAAAATTTCCGATAAATCAACAAGATGATGCTCAATACCCAACTGCTCGGCTACATCTCTTGCATCAATTATTGCCTGATAATTACAACAGCCAGATTCGCGCGTATCTGCAAAACAATCATCACTAATCTTAATGGGAGTAATAGTTATACCCACAACATCGTAGCCACGCTCCAAAAGTAATGCGGCGGCAACAGCAGAATCCACACCACCGGAAATCCCGACTAATACTTTTTTATTCAATTTCATAAACTCATAATAGTAAATACTATAA
>Ga0256846_1000139_pt1 | contig 32346 bp, 24 predicted proteins | sample TevniametaG_FD_189098 | JGI IMG/M metagenome (GOLD analysis project Ga0256846, IMG submission 189098) | Tube worm associated microbial communities from hydrothermal vent at the East Pacific Rise, Pacific Ocean - Tevnia | ecosystem: Host-associated > Annelida > Integument > Unclassified ...
TGCCTGTAATATTTCTCCCTGAATAAAAGTGCCGCAAGACTCAAAAAGAGGAATATTAATTGCAAGGAGACCTTTCTTTTTGCTCCATTTGAAATTATTCAAATAAGGTGTAAGATGCTCTTTAACGAACTCGTCCGCAAGTCTGATTATATTTGCCGTCCTATTCAATGTATCCACAATTTGGGGATTATATTCTTTTTGCAAATCCTTAATCAACACATTGCGAATTTTATTACGGGTAAAATTAAGTAAAGAATTTGTTTCGTCCTCATGCCATTTTAATTCTCTCTCTTCGGCATAATTAATTAAATCGGCCTTTTTGAATTTCATCAGTGGACGAATCACTTGGTTTTTTCTACCCAATGTACGCTGAATAGGAATCCCGCTAAGCCCAGTCAAACCGCTACCCCGAAGCAAATTGAGCAATACCGTTTCTGCGGAATCATCTGCTGTATGCGCCAACATCAGGTAAGGTACTTGATGAGAATTTGCCATACGCTCGAAAAAATTATAACGTAATGTACGCGCCGCCTGCTCAATACTCTGTGAATGCGTCTTTGCAAATGTTTTGACATCACCTGATTCTACAAGAAATTTCAAACCATATTGTTTAGCAAGTTGTCTGACGAATTTTTCGTCCTGAACAGATGACATTCCACGCAACTTATGATTATAATGACAAATAATAATCTCATATCTGTACTGTTCCGCTAATTGGAATACTGCGTCAAGCATAGCAACAGAATCTACGCCACCGCTGACAGCAAGCAAGAGCTTGGCATTTGCAGGGATTAGCAATTCGTTATTCATCTCGGCAGAAAGTGTTGCAAGGAAATTTTTTATTATCTTATTCTTGTTTTCATTATCTGTCAAGAATTTATTTTTATTATATTTATCAAAATATACAGATTCCTTCTTCTTGCTATTCTGTTTCCGTTTATTATGATTATTCTTTTGGTTATCTCTGTTTGGCAATATTTTTTTTTCTTTTTGCTCCGACCTTGTCTGCTTATTCGCTTTGTTATTTACTTTCTTTTCCTTAACGGCTGTTCGATTATCAGAAAGATTATTTTTATCTTTTTTTACTTGTGCTTTTTCCCGCTTTTCATTTGGCTGAGTGGTTCGAGTATCTTTCACAGGAGCATCTGCACTCTTCCTGCTTGGTTTGTGAGAAGTTCTCTTTTCCCGCTTTTCATTTGGTTGAGCAGTTTGAGTATCTTTCACAGGAGCATCTGCACTCTTCCTGCTTGGTTTGCGAGAAGTTCTCTTTTCCCGCTTTTCATTTGGTTGAGCAGTTTGAGTATCTTTCACAGGAGCATCTGCCCTCTTCCTGCTTGGTTTGCGAGAAGTTCTCTTTTCCTGCTTCTCATTTGGTTGAGCGGTTTGAGTATTTTTCACAGGAGCATCTGCACTCTTCCTGCTTGGTTTGCGAGAAGTTCTCTTTTCCTGCTTTCCATTTGGTTGAGCGGTTCGAGTATCTTTCACAGGAGTATCTGCACTCTTCCTGCTTGGTTTGCGAGAAGTTCTCTTTTCCTGCTTTCCATTTGGTTGAGCGGTTCGAGTATCTTTCACAGGAGTATCTGCCCTCTTCCTGCTTGGTTTACGAGAAGTTTTCTTTTCCTGCTTTTCATTTGGTTGAGCGGTTCGAGTATTTTTCACAGAAGTATCTGCATTCTTCCTACTTGGTTTGCGAGAAGATTTGGATTTTTCTTTTTCTTGACTATTAGTGTTTTTCTTTTTTGTCTTATTCATTCAAAACTCATAATAAAAATAGTTTACAAAATTAATCATTTTCCTTTGAAATTGCTTATTTTATGTAACTTTATGATAATTAATTGTGTTTATAGAAGTGAAAAAATAGTAAATTTGTAAGATTAATTTACACATTAATAAAATTGAAGTATCCAGATGTTTATTACATTCGAAGGTATTGACGGTAGCGGCAAATCAACACAGATTGAACTGTTAAAGGATATGCTGATTAAGTCGGGACGAAAAGTAAAAGTACTGCGAGAACCGGGAAGCACAGGTTTTTCTGAAAAAATACGCGAATTATTGCTGTCAAATGATTTTGAAATTGGAGCAATTAGCGAATTACTTCTGTTCAATGCCGCCCGTTCCCATTTGATTGAATATGAAATTTTGCCGGCGTTAGCAAATGGCGAAATTGTCCTATGTGATAGATTCTATGATTCAACTACAGCGTATCAGGGCTACGGTCGCGGAATAAATATCAATGATGTCAATATGGTAAATAAAATTGCTACGGGTGGCTTAGCACCTGATATTACGTTTTTTCTCGACCTTAGTCTTGCCGTCTCGAATGAAAGAACAAAAAATATGGAATCAGACCGTATAGAATCATCAGGAAATGAATTCTTCGAAAATGTTCGCAAAGGATTTCTCAAAATTGCCGATATGGAGCCTGATAGAGTAATTGTCATTAATTCGGACGAAAAAATTGAAGACACACATAGAAAAATTATTAATATTTTGAAAACAAAAAAACCTAAATTATTTGAATCATTATGAAAAGAATAATAACTACAATTACATATTCATTGCTGTTTATCTTATTCATTACTTCCGATTTGCAAAGTAAGACCTTCCCTTTCATTTTTGAGCAAGCGGCTGAGAGCGATAATATGATGCTCGGTACGCAGAAGGCAGAGGCAATAGTACTGAATACCCAATATGCAGAATTTGTATTCGCCACCGCACCGCAGGAAATATTGTTCGAGAATTTCCCCGTTTCTTTTGGTACACTTGGCGCTGTTAAACTGAATCTGACATATAATTCTCTCAATGCAAATTCGCAATTGATGACTGTGGACGATAAGGGTTTGCACGCATTTGTTCCGAATAGAATAGTAAGTTATTATGGACAAATTGATAACGAACCCAATTCAAAAGTTTTTTTAACATATTCGGCAGGCAATATTTTTGCCGTCATTCAGCATCAGAGCGGCGAGACATTTTCTATTAGTCCCGAGTATAGAACAAATAAAATGGTTCAAGCACATTTCTTGACTGCCGGTAATGGTGCAAATCACGATAAGCAGTCATGGCTATGCCTGACCGAAGATGCAACAGACGGACATTTGTTCTCGGAGGATATGAAACATTTGAATGATATTCCCCTTTCGCCAAGTAAATTGATTGACGTCAAAGTTGCTTGCGAAGCAACGGCGGAGTTTTTTCATTTGTTTTCGGATTTAAATAAAGCAACTGCATATATAACTTCCGTTATTGCACAAACATCAAAAATTTATGAAGATAATATCAATGTCCGGCTGACCATATCCTATATGTTGATTTGGCAGAAAAGCGAATTAGACCCATACAAAAATGCTCCGTATTTGAATGACAAATTAAGCAAAATGCCGCAGCAATGGAAAAACAAAGAAGTAACACGCAGTATTGCCGTTCTCTTTGCTTCGCTTGCCGCACAGCCGGGTGGCACTTATGTAGCCGGCATAGCCTATGGCGGCTTGCCGGGTAGGGGCAACCTTTGCAATAGCAGATGGGGCTATTGTGTCCTCGGTATTCGCGGTGGTGTAAACTTTCCTACCACCAATTATTCTTGGGACGTAAACGTAGCGGCTCATGAAATCGGTCATCTTTTTGGGGCGCCGCATACGCATAGATGTTATTGGAATCCACCTATTGATACTTGTGTGTCAAGGAATATGGAAGTCGGCGATGCGTGTTTTCAAAATATTTTTGTTCCACGTCCGGGTACGATAATGAGTTATTGTCATCTTACAAATCCTACTCATTCCGTACAGCTTTTCTTTCATAAATTGCAAAAACCATTGATGCGTAAAGCCGCTGTGCGTGCTACTTGCAATAAAGTAGTTGCGAAACCTTATGTTTCTCTTCTCAATCCTTTAGGCGGCAAGATTTACCGTGCGGGCGACATTGTGCCACTCCGCTGGACAGCTTCAAATGTTAATAGAATCAGTCTCAAGTATTCGCTTGATGCCGGAAAGAACTGGCTGAAAATTGCCGATAATATTAACGTTAATGATTCTATTTACAATTGGAAGTCTCCAATAATTACTAACAACCAAGTGCTGGTACTTATTCACAAGTCAAGCGATATTTCCGTCCGTGATGAAAGTATGCTGACATTTGGAATTTTCGAACCAGCAATCAGCGTTATCGAACCACAGGAAAATGATGAATTTGCACGCAATAAAAAGATTCTTATCACTTGGTCATCTATTTTTATTAATTCACTAAAAATTGAATTTACAAGTGATGGCGGCTCTAACTGGACACCGGTAGTCAATCTCGGCAAATCCAACAGATATGAATGGATATTGCCCGATATAGAAAGCGAGCAATGCAAATTCCGAATCACTTCGCTTGACGAAACAAATGTAATTGCCGAAAGCAGTGTATTCAAGGTTGGAACTCCTTTTGCCGAATTAATTACTCCGCAAGCAGGAATTAGTATTTGTAAGGGAAAGAAATTTGAAATTCGTTGGAATGCAAAATTTATAAAAATTCTATATCTGAAATATTCTCTGAATAATGGCGATAAATGGAAAAAGATTACACCGCTTCCCTTGAAAGCCGAGAATGGTAAATATGTTTGGAGGGTTAAACAAGCACCTACTAAATCGGCAAAGATAAAAATTGTTACCAGAATTGATGGTGAAGAAATTGTTCTCTATGAATCCACCGGTACATTTGAAATCAAGGATTGCCCCGATGATGTGGAAAATAGTAATGGACAGAACTCGGAACTTGTTACACTTTCCCCGCAACCCGTTAGCGATTTTCTTAATGTTGATTTTGCAGGACTTAACAGCAGGGAAAGCATTCGGATAAATATTTATACAACTGAGGGCAAACTAATTCGCCACTTGAATTGCAATGATGAGAAAAATAGAATAAGAATAAATACGATTTCATTCCCGAGCGGAACTTATGTTTTGATATTAAGTAATGAACGCCGAATGATGATAAAAAAATTCAACATTATAAGATAATTGTTGGCTATCGTTGGGACTTGTTTTATTTTTGCTAATGTAATAGTTACTAATTTTGAAATGATATTGAACGGTTGGTAAGATGCTTAATAAGTTAATTATAACAATGCTTCCGCTAATTCCTAAAACCATTATCAAAATGGTGGCAATGAAATACATTGCCGGCAATTCCATTGATGACGCTAAACGCGTAACCGATGAATTTGCAAGGCTTGGCGGTATGACGACAATTGATGTTCTCGGTGAATTTGTAACGACAAAGGAAGAAGCACAGACTGAAAAAGAAGAATCCAAAAGGGTTCTCCATGCTATTAAGGAAAATAATATGCCTACCTATTTATCAGTCAAGCCGACAAGTCAGGGTTTGGAAATTGATGAGGAATTTGCTTATCGGAATATCAAAGAGATAATCACATTGGCTGATGAATACGGGATTTTTGTGCGGCTTGATATGGAAAATTCACCCTATACGGACGGCATATTAAATCTTTATCGCAGATTCCGTGCCGATGGTTTTGATAATGTCGGTATTGTGTTGCAGGCATATATGCGCCGCAGTGAAGATGATATTAAATCATTGATTTCGCTCAAACCGAATATCCGCTTATGCAAGGGTATTTACAAAGAAGCCCCGAGTATTGCCTTCCAAAGCAAGGAGGAAGTCCGAAATAATTATAAAAAACTGCTACGTATGATTTTCGATAATGATATGTATGTGGGTGTAGCAACTCATGATGATGTTTTGATTAATGATGCTATTGCTGAAATAGCAAAACGGAAATTGACTAAGGCTCATTACGAGTTCCAAATGTTACTCGGTGTCCGCGAAAAACGCCGTAACGAAATATTGAATATGGGGCATCCTATGAGAATCTATGTCCCTTATGGTTCAGATTGGTATGGATACGCTACTCGTCGATTAAAAGAAAATCCCGATATGGCTAGCCATATATTTAAGGCTATGTTTACCGGAAAATAGCAAGCCCGTTATTTAGAGTTCTTACATAAAAAAGGCTGTTGCAAATGCGACAGCCTTTTAAATAATTATAACAAACATCTATCAATCATACCAATTAATTCTGGTCTTTTGAATTAACTGCTGAATTTTTTGTTTTTCTTCTTCTTTGAAATTATTTTTGGCTAAATCCAGATTATCCAAAAGGTCTAAATTAATAAGCGTCTCGGGAAGTGTCGTCAGGTTATTGCAACCCAAATCAAGCTCTTCGAGACGTGTCAGATTGCCAATTGTATCAGGTACACTTGTTAATTCATTTTCATAAAGCAATAATTTTTCTAAGTTCGTCAAATTACCTATGGAGTCGGGTAATTCCGTAATGATATTCTGATATGCTCTGAATTTTTTCAATTCCGTTAAATTGCCAAGTGTTTCCGGCAATTTGGAAATATTATTTTCGTGGACTTCCAATTTGTTTAGTGATTTTAGTTCACCTATGGAGTCGGGTAATGAAGTAAGATGATTATTGGAAATTCTCAGTCTTTCCAAATTGCTCATATTGCCAAAGGAGTCGGGCAATGATCTAAGTTCATTATCAGTCAGAACCAATACTTTCAGTTTGCTCAATTTACCGATTTCGGGGGAGAGAAGTTTGATGCGATTATGATTAAGGCTCAACTCCTCCAATGCGCCTAAATTGGCAATAGAATCAGGAACTTCGCTCAGTTTATTCCAACTGAAAATAAGAGTTTTGAGGTTTTTTAATTTTGTAATGCTCTCGGGAAATTTTTCAAAGTTATTTCCGCTAAGTTCCAATCTGTTTAGATATTGTAATTTTTCTATATCATCAGGAATATTGCTGAGCTGATTGTTGAGAAGATTTAATTCTTTAAGATTAGACATTTCAAAAATTGCGGCGGGGAATTCGCTCAATTTTTTCAAATGCAGGTCTAATCTTAATACTTGTTCCGGATTAACCATTGCTTTATCAAGCGAATAGAAAGTATTTTCAGGTGCGATTGCACCTGATTCTTCTGAAGGTATTTTCATATCAATATCCACCTTTCGTATTTATCATTTTAATTGCTTTATTAGTTAGCATTTACACGAAAATATCAATAAAATATTATTAACTTATTAATTATTTAATTTCTTTTTATTTTGTTAATTTACTAAATTATTCGTTCATTTTATAGATTTTTTTTAATTGAGGCTAAAATGATGTTTTTGATAGTTGTATTTATGGCGATATATCCCGCTTTTTCACTATTTGCTTTTAATGATGATTTGTCTGAATTACAATCCGTTCGGATTTCTTCACCGGTTAATTATCTCCCCCAATCTTTTGATGTTCTTAATTATTCGGCTTTATTGGATTTCCACAAAGCCCCCTCAAAAGAAATGACGGGACTTAATCGCATCAAAATTAATTGGGTTCAATCACCTATTGGCAATCTCTTTTATTTCCATTTGAGAGGTTTGACTGTCGATTCTGTAAAATATAACGGGAAAGTAGCTGAGTGCAATGTTGTAGGCAAGAATTCTTCTGCTGTTTATCATTATGAAGTCCTGCCACCGGCAAACGCCAAGCAGGATACGGCAATTATCTCGGTTTACTATCACGGTACGATGACAAATGCAGATGATTTCGGTGGCGTTTTTTCCGATAATGGTATTCTATATTCTGTCGGTGTCGGATTTAGAAATAATTATGTGAGCACTACTCAGCATTGGCTTGCTTGCTATGACCACCCATCGGACAAGGCTACTTTTGATTTTTCCTTTATTACTCCAAAAAATTTATCTGTTGCCTCGAATGGAATAATGGAATCTGAAACCGATTACATTATAGACAATTCTACATACAAATTAACTAAATGGACGTCAAAGCACACGATAGCAACAAATCTGATGACCTTTGCAGTTGGCAATTATATTAAATTATCTATTAAAGGTTCCGATTTGCCTATTGATGTTTATTGCTTACCAAAAGATTCCGCCGCTTGCGAATTTGTCTTTAAAAAAGTTCCCGAGATGGTACAAACATTTAAAGAAAAATACGGGGAATATCGTTTCGACAAAGTCGGCTATGTGATAACGCCACTTTCCGCCGGTGCTATGGAGCATCAAACAATGATAACGATGAACGGAAACGAAGTAAGAAGAATGTATGGGAATAAGGATAGCATAAACAGTACGGCGGCACACGAACTCTCTCATCATTGGTTCGGTAATTCCGTAACGCCTTATGATTATCGAGATGCATGGTTCAATGAGGGATTTGCTACATTTTCCGAAGCAATTTGGCAGGAGAAAAATTTCGGTTATTCAAAGTATCTTTCATCAATTGCTTCACGCATTAGTTATTATATTAACACTGCAACAAAAAGGGAAGGTGTGTTTTCATTGTTCGATTATACCCGAAAATCCCCTTCCTCGAATTATCCGATAACGATTTATTACAAGGGTGCCGCAGTAGCGGCGTTGCTCAGATACGAACTTGGGGACAAAGTCTTTTTCGGAGCTATTAAAAAATATTTGGATTCTCTTGCTTACGGCAATATGAATATTGAAAAAATGCGTGCTATTCTCGAGAAGTTTTCAGGACAAGATTTAAATTGGTTCTTCAAGCAATGGATTTACGGCAAGGGCTATCCTATTATTGATGTAACTACTTATAAAAGCAAGTCGAAAACTAACGGTTTATATACGGCGAGGATTCATATATCCCAAGTGCAAAATAAGGATTGGGGAATATATAAAAATCTTCCCGTGGAATTTGTTTTTGCAGGCTTAAATGGCGACAAGGTAACAAAAATATTAAAAGTTAATGCAAAAGATACCGACTTCTATTTGGACTCATTGCCGGACTTCTATGCCCCTCTCATTAATGGTGGGGATTCTCTCAGAACTTTGCTGAAATTGAATAATGTAACGACAGCGATAGATGAAATAAATAATAATTTTAATCTGTTTGTCTTTCCAAATCCGAGTGAAGATTTTGTATCGGTTCATATAGATAGCAAGAGAAAAATATCCTCGGTTAAATTAAGCGATGTAACCGGAAGGCTTATTAAACGTTATAATATACGAGATATTTATTCAAATAATATTATTCGATTAGATGTCAGGGAACTGAACGCCGGATTATATTATTTGACTTTTGAATCCGATAAAATAATTAAGACAATTAATTTTATTAAAAAATAAAGTTTATACAAATGCTAAGTATTGACGAAATAAAAAGTAATTGGGAAACGGTACTAAACAATGTTCGGGAAGCCTGCGGGAAGTCCGACAGGAACATTGATGAAGTCAATGTAATAGCCGTGTCCAAGATACAAGCAAATGAAATGATAATAAATGCTTTGAATGCGGGTATTAGTGTTTTCGGTGAGAACTACGCTCAGGAATTACGTGATAAGCACAACACTATTCCGGAGGTCAACGGCAAAAAGCCTGTCTGGCATTTTATAGGACATTTACAGCGCAACAAAGTAAAATATATTGCTCCCTTTGTCGAGTGTATTCATACGGTTGATTCTTTTGGTTTGGCAGCGGAAATCTCGAAACAAGCGGCTAAACACGATAGAGTAATTAAATGTTTATTACAAGTAAATACTTCGGGTGAAGAAAGTAAATCAGGTTGCGAACCTGCCGCTCTCTTGCAATTGGTTGAGGATACTTTACCAATCCCTAATATTGAAATTGAAGGACTTATGACAATCGGTTCATTTTCTGATGATGAAAGTATTGTCCGCGGTGAGTTTAGAATATTACGTGAATTATTGGAAAAGGTTAATGAAAGATTTCCCGAAGCAAATTTCAAGCATTTATCTATGGGTATGTCCCATGATTACCCTTGGGCAATAGAAGAAGGTGCTACTTTTGTAAGAGTGGGTACTTCTCTTTTCGGACCAAGAAATTATAATTAATGAATATATAGGTTTATTATGGAACAAGTTTTTGAACAAGTAAAAGAGTCCGTTGATTTTATCCAAAGACAGATTGATTTTACCCCTGCAATTGCAATTGTTATGGGTACAGGCTTGGGTAAATTGGCTGATGATATTGATATTAAATCCTCTCTTGATTATTCGGAAATACCGAACTTCCCACTATCTACTGTCGAATCTCATTCCGGCAAATTGCTATTCGGCTATGTGTCGGGACGCAAAGTTGTAGCAATGCAAGGTCGTTTCCATTACTATGAGGGATATTCAATGAAGCAAATTACGCTACCTATTCGCGTAATGGCAATGCTCGGTGCAAATATTCTGCTCGTTTCAAATGTCTGCGGTTCAATGAATCCGCTTATTCGCAAGAAAAACATAGTCGCTATTAATGACCATATAAATTTGCTCCCGGACAATCCCTTGCGCGGCGTAAATGACGAACGTCTCGGCGCCCGCTTTGTTGATATGAGTGAGCCGTATTCCAAGCGATTACTTGCAATTGCCGATGATGTAGCCCTCAAAAATAAGATTAAACTTCATCATGGAGTATATACCGCTTTGAGTGGACCAAATCTCGAAACAAAAGCCGAATACCGCTTTCTGCGTACTATTGGTGCTGATTTGGTAGGTATGAGTACCGTACCCGAAGTCATAGTCGCAAGACAGATGAATATGGAAGTACTGGGATTTTCAATCGTAACGGACGAATGCTATCCCGAAGCATTACAACCCGTGGATATTGATGAAATTATCGCAAATGCCGCCGCTGCCGAATCCGAATTAACTACTATGATTAGCAATGTTATTGAGGAGTTGTAAATGAAATATATCTATTTATTTTTTGTGTTTGTTTTGCTCTTTGTCGCTTGTGATGACGAAAAAATCATTGATGATACAAATGATAACTGGACGGCTTTGGCAATAGGTACAAAGGGGCAACCGAAGTTATCGGTTATTGAAGTCCCCACAGGTAAAATCATCAATGAAGACGCTTATGGTGGTGCAAACAAAAAACAACTTTCATCTGCGCCAAGACTTATGGCGAGTTTCGGCGGCTCAATCTTTTTAATTATGCCTGATGATAATAAAATAGAAATAATTAATGCAAAGACATTCGAGACAAAGCATACACTTGATTTTTCGGCGGAAAAGAAAAAGCCGATTGCCATTGCATTTGCTCCTAATGCTACTACTGCATACCTTATTTTTGAAAAGGACTCTTCACTCGGTGTTCTTGACCTGACCGTAATGAAAGTGGTTCACTCAATAAAATTGGATAGTCCGCCATCATCAATTTCCTTATCGGGCAATCAGATATTTGTTTCTTGTACGAATATTAACAAAGTGCTTGTAATTGATACACGTGATAATAAAATTAAGAACGAAATCAGCGTACCGGAAAAGCCCGTTTTGCTTTCGCATACAAAGGACGGATTGAAAGTAGTTGTTGTTTCGGCAGGCAACGGCAAACTCAATAAAAACGAAGAAAAAACAAATGCGTATATATGCTTGCTTGATGCCCGTACAAAAAAAGAAATTGCACGTAAGCCGCTTGGCATCGGTATTGTCAAACCAATAGAACAAGAACCATATTCACTTGCGACCGCGGGACGCCTCTATGCTTTCATCGGAACACAGTCATATTTACTTCGATTTAATACAAGGACAGCTACTCCGCCGGCACGCTTGAAAAACGGAAAATTTGTTTCTATGCTCTACAATGATAAAAGCTCCGAAATGATTTTTATTAGAGATGACGCCGGTTCTCGTCAATTAATTATTTACAATCCGCAAACCAAGAAAATTGGAGCAGAAATGAAATTGCCTGTGGGTATTACAAATCTTTTGCCGTTATAATTTATGAAAGACAGAAGCATACCGATTAATCTCGAGTCGTTAATTGATTTAAGCGCCCGACTGAACGAAACACATGATATTAAGTTCATTCTTAATTTGTCATTATTGACATTAATGGGTAAATTGACAATATCAAACGGCTGCGCATTCTATCCAAACGACAACGATAAAAATTTTAAAATGCTTATTAACAAGGGGCGATGCAGTATTGATGATAATGTATTTTTTTCTCTTCGAGAATTACAGAAAATCAATGGAGACACTCAATTTGAAAAAAAACTTCTTAATAACGGTTTGCTTTACCTAATTCCGGTGTTATATCAGGGCGAACTGAATGCTGTCTTTGCTCTCGGTAAACGCCTGACTGACGAACCGGTCGGTGAAGCGGAACAACATTATATCAGTTTGGTTGCATCTATTACGGCTAACTCTTTGGAAGTTGCAAAAGAACAGAACAGACTGCTTGCGACAAAGAACGAACTTGAATTTAGAAATCTTACCCTTACTACTTTATTTGAAATTACTAATGATTTTAGCTCATTTCTATCCGGCGAGCAAATACTCAAATTGCTTTCCTATAGAATTATGGGACAACTGATGATTAATAAGTTTGCTATTTATCGGGTGGGCGAGAATAAATCGCTCGAATTAGTACTTAACAGATGTGATAAGGAAATTCCGACTGATTATTACGCCACACTTTTGGAATTAAATGGTACGGGTACAAAAGAAGAATTAAGAGGGACAGCACTTGCACCGCTTTTTGATGAGAACGATTTGGAAGTAATTTCGCCAATGAAAGTACAGGGCGAGATTAAGGGCTTTCTGTTTATTGGTAAGCGAATGAGCGGCGAAAAGTATAACCGTGAAAACATTTCATTTATTGAATCACTGGGCAATATTGCTATATCTGCAATGGAGAACAAACGCCTGTTCAATCAGGAGTTGGAAAAGAAAAAACTCGAAAGCGAATTATCGCTTGCCCTCGAAATACAAAAGGGTTTTCTTCCCGCAATTTTACCGGAATTGAGCAATTATGAACTTGCGGGCATTTCCGAACCCTCCCGTCATGTTGCCGGTGATTATTTTGATTTCATCAAAGTTGATGATGATTCTCTGATTATCGTTATGGCTGATGTTTCCGGTAAGGGTGTTGCCGCATCGCTAATTATGGCGAATATTCAGGCGGCTCTCAAAGTGCTTGCGGGTTCTAATCTGTCTCATATTGATATTGTAAACAAATTAAATGAAGTTGTATATGAAAATACCGGTTCCGATAAGTTTGTTACTTTCTTTATTGGTTTTCTTGATTTAAAGAATAATAAACTTGAATATATCAATGCAGGGCATAATCCGCCTATGGTTTTCAATTCAAATAATAAATTGCTTAGACTAATTAAGGGTGGTTTGCCAATGGGTGTTTTCGTAAATCGGTTCGATTATGAACAAGGAGAATATACTATTCAATCCGGCGATATGATTGTTCTCTTCACCGATGGAGTTACAGAAGCACAAGATAGCAATAGAGCAGAGTTCGGTGAGGAAAGATTATTATCATTGCTAAAAAAAATAAAGACACTGCCACCGCAACAAATTGCAAACGGTATTGTGCAAGCAGTAAAAGAATTCTCAGGCACAATAAATTTATATGACGACATTACTGTTTCTGTAATCAAATCAAAATAAAAACACGAGACCGTTATTAATGTTTACACTTTTGCGTACATTGTGTATATGCTAAGTTGAGGGAGGTATGACTGTATTTTTCTTCGCCCTGCGGCACAGAATGACGAACTTTTTGGTTTTACCACCGCACCCTGAAGGGTGCGGTTTGATAGTAATATTTCAATATACAATATAAATAATACTAATAATTGATAATAGCAGGAATGCAACACATTGGTTACAGAAAAGCGATTATATTTGCGGGGGGGGGGATTACAGTATATTGCTATTGCATTACTTGAAATACTATATTTTATGTTTTATACTTCAATTTATTTTGAAGACTACAACAATATTATCAACTATTATGCGGAAGGGAATTATGAACAGATTTATTAAAAATAGGGCTGACGATATTTTTGACATTTAGCGGTGTCCCCATCGCCAGCCCACGAAAATAGCTTACGCTAATTCCATCTATGCAAGTTAAGGAATTAGTGGCTCACCGACAAGTCTTTATAATTCTATTAAAATTTAACTTGGAGAAAATTATGAAAAAAATGTTTTTAGTCATATTTTTCGTTATGACTTTTTTCGCACTGAATACTAATACTTCAAAAGCACTGCATGCTTGGTGTATTCCTGATTGCCCAGACGATTCCTTGGAACTGCTAGATCCGCAAACTGCAGAATTTACTATTGGTAATTGTCATTATGCTGCGGATTTCTATTATCGAAAAGCTTGCAATCAGTATTGTGATATAATGCTCACAAGAGTAAAATGTATTGACCCTCCACCTTGTGATAATATTTCCGTTATTGATTTACTTAACATCGCACAAGCACAAATAATAAAATATTGTATAAATAAAAAAATATTTGAGAACAAATATGGTTTCAGTTGTACACCACTAAATCTTGGTGATTGTAACTCATATTGGCGAATATCAAAAGGCTCTTGCTGGCATAAAAGCCAGAACCATGATTTTAGTTTCACTGAACCACCATCAGTTAGTAATTATTACGGGACTATTGCATCTTGTGCAGCTGATATATGTTGTTTAACAAGATATCAAGTTTGTCGGGATAATCTAAATCAAATTATTGTTTCAATAGTTGAACAAATGTCAACAGCACCATGCCCCTATGACCCGAACGGCGATTGTGTTCCGGTTTGTGGCAGTTACGGAAATTAATTAAGGAGAAATCAAATGAAAAAAGCAATGTTAATCCTGTTGGTTATTATCTTTTCTGTTAATACCTCATTTTCAGAACCGAAAAAAATAAAAAATACATCACTATTTTATGTTTGTTATCTATATACACCGAACGGCGATGTATATCGTACTATGATGCTTGGCTATGATTGGAAAAAGATTAAAACAGGACACTCAAATGACAATAAATCAAATTATTCGGATATTAAAACCCAATATAAGTGTAAAAAGGCATTTGAGTATTCAATAATAAACAAGACACTGAGAATTTCTTTGTACTTCGATTCCGATGTTAGATTAAAAATATCTAATGTTTTGGGACAGGAAATTGCACAAATTGAAGAGAATAATGTATCACTTGTGCATAATTTTAATCTCGCTAAGTATTGTTTACGAAAGGGTATCTATTTTGCTTCGATTACATTAAGTAACGGTTTTACAAAAACAATAAAAATTGCACTATAATTATTTTGCTTCAAGCCGGATGGTTAAACATTCGGCTTGGAGTAAATAAATAAAAAAAAATTGTAACATTTTCTTTGCTTTATGTGTTTCACTATTAGTACAAATTTATCAATTTATATTGGGTTAGACTGATGAAAAATTATATTTACAAAATTGTATTTATCATTTGTATTCTTTTTGTTTTTGCAAAGCCTATGTATCCACAGCAGGCAGAGGACTGGCGCATTGTCTTTGATGGGTATAAAATCGGAAAACAATTTGGGGAAAAAGTTCGAGTGTATCCTATGGAAATAGCAAGTATTGGTTCTAATAAATTAATATTATTTGGGTACCTAAGTGGTGGCAGTGTTAATAATTCATTTATTGTTTTGCTAAGCCAAAATAAAGGGGAGAATTGGTCAAATAATTTATTCCTAAAACACTCTATTTATGATTCGGGTGATAAAGTCATAAGAACGTTGCAAGTTTTTCAAGACAGCATTATTTATCTTCATTTGGATTCATTAGAAACTCGAGGTTATGATAATATGGGCAATCCATTGGATTATTATTTATCTATGATTTATAAAACAACAAATTTTGGAAAGACTTGGAAAAAAACAATTATTAGTAAAAAATGGAGATTCAGAAGACCAAGTGTAACAATGTCAATGTATGATAAAAATACGGGAGTAATGGCACAGTATCCTGGCAAAGATGAAACAAAGGATTTACTTTGGTTTACCGATGATGGATGGGAGACTTGGAAAATATTAAATATACCCGATGATTTAATCGGTACATTTAATATGAAAATGTTCCCAAACAATCGTATTTACATAAAAAATCTTGGTGGTTTTGTTTATATTTCAAAAGATATTGATAAATCCTGGGAAAAATTAGATGTCTTACCTCAAGAACATAAAGAAAGTGTTATTTCTAAAACAATATTTTACAATGATTCGACATTCTATTATTTAGGAACAAGTTATAAGTATGTAGGAGACCCAGATATTTTTGCCTATCTTTTTAGAACAGAAAATAGAGGTAAGTCATGGGATACATTGATGCTGAAAAGGTATATTGGTATCAATATCCATGATATATGTATAAGAGATAGAAATAATATTATTGCAATTGGGGATAGTATTTATAGAACAAAGGATGGCTTTAAAACTTGGACTTCGAGTTTGCGATATGCTGACTGTAATGTCGGTAGCGTATATCGCTTCATACATATTAATGATACATTGGAGTATGGTACATCAGGTGCGTATATATTTAAACACACAGTCGGGAAAGTATTAGTACCACCAGTATTTATAGCGCCGAAAAAAATTTATGGCGAAGATTTGGATTTTACTCTCAAATGGACTCCGGTAAAAGGTGCCGAGAAATATCATTTGAAAATAGTGGAAACAAGAGGACATATATTTGGTGAGCCTGAGAATACTCCTTCGCCAAATTTTGACTCTACCTTATTTGCAAATGATTCTTTGCTCACTGGTACATCATTCAAATTAACCGGAACAAAATATTACAAGACCTATTTCTGCCGCATTAGAGCAATAGGCAAGACACAAAAAAGCGTATGGACACAACAGAGATGGGTAACTAAAAAAGACCCTTCCGGTGTAGTTGAGTTAATGCAAGATGATGATTTTAATATCACTCCCAACCCCGCAACGGATTATATAGATATTGCCGTGGCGGGCAACCGCACCCTGAAGGATGCGGTTAAAGTGTATGATGTGCTGGGGAATATTGTTTTATCCTCCCCCGCCTGCTCCGCAGGCACCCCCTCCGAAGGGGGACATATTCGGATTAATGTTTCGGGTTTGGCGGCGGGTGTGTATTTTGTACGTGTGGGCGGGAAGATGTATAAGTTTGTAAAGATTTAAAGTTAGGAGTCAGGATTCAGGGATTAATGGTGGTCAGGCAGAACAGTAAGAATTAGCGTGTTATGTTTGATTGAGTAATGTGTATAATAAAAAAGAGACGCCTTTCGGGCGCCTCTTTTTTTAATACTAAACAAAGCTAATTATTATTCGGCTTTGTCTTCTTTCGTTTTCTCTTCTTTTGCTTCTTCAGCTTTGGGTTCTTCAGCCGGTGCTTCTTCCTTTGCTTCCTCAGCTTTAGGTTCTTCTTTCGTTTTCTCTTCTTTTGCTTCTTCAGCTTTGGGTTCTTCAGCCGGTGTTTCTTCCTTTGCTTCCTCAGCTTTGGGTTCTTCAGCCGGTGCTTCTTCCTTTGCTTCCTCAGCTTTGGGTTCTTCTGCCGGTGCTTCTTCCTTTACATCATCTTCCGGCATAGACATTTCGAGGAATTCCTCAGGTAATTCATAATCTACCCTGTCGTGCTTCGGAGGTTCTTGCGAGAATTTATCTGCATTCGGAACCGGATGCTGTGCATTGTAAGCGGCAATAGTTGCTTCGTCTTTTTCGCGCAATAATTCTACAACCGAAAGAACAATTTTCTTGGAATCCTTGTCAAATTCAACGACTTTTAGCGGCAATAAATCACCAATCTGGAAATAGTCGCTGATGGTTTTAATCGGTGCAAAAGAAATCTGCGATACAGGAACAAAACCGTCAACTCCGTCAGGAAGTTCAACGATAACGCCCTTTTCGATGATTCTTTCGATTTTCGCTTCTGTTTCAGAACCGACCTTATATTTATCTTCAAAGTAATTCCATGGATTCTCTCTTACCTGCTTGTGTCCGAGAGCAATTCTTCTCTGTTCGGAATCAATGCTAATAACTATAACTTCGAGATTGTCTCCCTTCTTGACAAATTCGCCCGGGTGGCGTATTTTCTTTGTCCAAGATAAATCACTAATATGCACAAGACCATCAACGCCGGGTTCGAGTTCCACAAAGATACCGAAGTTAGTAAGGTTGCGTACAATACCCGTATGCTTTGAATTGACGGGATATTTCTTTAATAAATCTTCCCAGGGGTCCGGCTCAAGCTGTTTCATACCGAGAGCAAGTTTTTTGTCTTCCTTATCAATATTCAATACGACGGCTTCAATAATTTGCCCCATTGAAACCATCTGCGAAGGATGCTTAATATGCTGTGTCCATGACATTTCGCTAATATGGATTAATCCTTCAATGCCTTTTTCGATTTCGATAAATGCACCGTAGTCTGTCAAGCTGACAACTTTACCAGTAACTTGCGTACCTTTTTCATATTTGTCGCCAATAGTATCCCAAGGATGCGGAGTAAGCTGTTTCATACCGAGTGAAATTCTTCTCTTCTCAGTATCGAAATCAAGCACAACAACTTTAACGGTTTCGTCAAGGTTAACGATTTCGCTCGGGTGTGTAACACGTCCCCAAGATAAATCGGTAATATGGACAAGTCCGTCAACACCGCCGAGGTCCACAAAGATACCAAAGTCGGAAATGGCTTTGACAGTACCTTCAAGGACGAGACCCTTTTCGAGTTTACTGATAATTGCTTCACGCTGTTCACTCAATTGCTCTTCGAGCAATACCTTGTGGCTGACAACAACATTTTCGCTCGGGTGATTTACTTTAACAACTTTCACATCAATAACTTTACCAACCCATTGGTCAAAATCGCGAACAGGACGAACGTCAATCTGCGAGCCGGGCAAAAATGCCTCTATGCCCATTAAATCGACAACCATACCGCCTTTGATTCTTCTCAAAATCTTGACCTGAATGATTTCCTGCTTATTGAATAATTCTATTATATCGTCCCAAATACGCATAAAGTCTGCTCTTCTTCTTGAAAGTAGCAGTTTGCCTGTGGAATCTTCGATATTTTCGATAAATACGTCTATATCATCACCGACCTGCAAAGTTTCAGAATTAAGAAGCTCGGCACGCGGTACAATACCTACGGATTTAAAACCAATATCTACATGAACTTCATCTTTTGTAATCTTGGTTATTTTACCATTAACCAGCTCGTCTTCTTTGATTGTGCTAACTGTGTTCTCGGTCATCGCCGCATAAGCGTCGTCGTCCAAGTCCAGGTCTTCAAAACCCGAATCAATTAAGGCAGAGACAGATGGTAAGTTGTGAAAAGTTTGAGCGTCCTTTTTTTCTTCGACGTTCTTTGTTTCTTCTTGAGGCTCTTCTTTGATTTCCTCAATCATTTTGTTTTCTTCGGACATTTATTCCTCCAAATTATACGCGGTAATTGCTGCTACCGCCGCATCTTGTTTAAAAAAATACTATTTTTGTTTTATATAGTTAGGTAATTTACTATTTTTTCAATAAAATACAAAATAATTATTTGCTTTTGAAAGGATTTGGGATATGTAGAAAAATTGATTTTTAATGCAAACCTGTGAGTCTTTTCAGGTGATTTAATTCCGCATTATCCAAATGTCTGTATTCACCACGTGATAGACCTTTAATAGTAATACCCGCAAACATAGTCCTATCAAGTTTTTTCACATAGTAACCGAAAGTCTCGAACATCTTTTTGACTTCATGGTTTTTGCCTTCACGCAATACGAGTGTAATTTTTGTATTGTCATTAGGAGAAATAATCAACTCGCAAGGAGATGATTCAAAATCATCGGTTTTTATACCAGATGCTATTCTTGCCGCATCTTTTTCCATTAGGGGTTTGTCAATGCCTACTTTGTAAATTCGCGGAATTTGAAATTTAGGATGCGTCAGTCGGTTTGCCATATCGCCGTCATTGGTCAGTAGCAAAACACCCGTTGTGTTCCTATCAAGCCGACCGATGGGATATACCCTACTTCGTGAATGAACAATATCAAGAACAGTTGCTCTGTCCTTTTCGTCTTTTGTAGTGGAAATTGTGTTTTTCGGTTTATTCAGCAATATGTATGTATATCTCTTTGCCGTTTGAATAGGGTCGCCATTGACAGTGATAAAATCAGTCGCTTTTACTTTTGTGCCGAGTTTGGTAACAATCTTTCGATTAACGCTAACCTTTCCGGCGGCAATGAGTTCGTCGGCATTGCGGCGTGAGCATACGCCGGACTCGGCGATATATTTATTCAAACGGTAATAGACCGTTCTTTCTTCTCTTGTTTTTTGACTTTTCTTTTTCATTTTTTCATATTAATTGTCAGCCACAATTTGGAGAGCGATTCGGCAACCGGAACAATAACATCGTCATCATTCCAATATCCCAGATGCGAAGCCGGGTTCCAACTGCTCCAAATATTGCCTACATTTATTTCAATATCCCGAGAAACAACCTTATTGTATGCGTCATTTAAGGGTTTTATCGGATAGCCGATAATATCGTCTTTATCATAATAATTCACCCATTCGCCTTTTACTTCGGGGTAATACTTGCTAAACAAAGGCGATGGTACTGCTATCGGTTCACCGAAATCCTTATGACGCAGAGACCACAAAACAAGTGGACTACCCAGTGAAAAAAAATTGCAGAATGTCTCGCCTCTTTGTATCGGTGAATTGTCAATGTATTTTTGTACAAGCGGCGAAATTAGTTTCTTATCCTTGCTTTCATTCTGTAAATCCCAGAAATAATTGGAAATCATCACACTACCAATCCCATGAGCAATAACAGATAAGGGAGCCTTTTCACCGGCAATAAAGCCGAGTTTATCAATTGATTTTGCAATGATTTCGTGAACTCCGTCATATATTTTCCTATCGTCATTATTTTTCTGATAAGCAATAGTATCACCTGCAAAATCAATCATTAACCTACGAAGATTGACGAAATTCATTGTGCCGCCTTTCTTCAACTTTTCCCAGAGTTTATCCTCGGACTTCTGAATAACCGGCGCCCAATACACATCTTCGATAACAAGTTCTGCCGCAGGATTTTTTACCCCGAGCTTTTGCAGATTGCCGGCAAAATGCTTTTTCAGTTCATAAGTAATCTGATGAGCATAGTTCTCATCTTGTTTGCCGATGCCATGAATCAATAGTAGTGCAATTTTCTGTGTCATTTCAATTTTTTCTATTGTTCTCAATATTTTTTAATTTAAAAAATACATAATTAAATGAGTAAAAGTGTAATTACTTAGGTAAATCAAAATGGTGATTGTCCCGATATTTCTTAAAATCACCACCCCAACGCCAGCCTCGTTTTTTAAATTCCAACACTATCGGGTGTTTGGCATAAAAGGTGCCGGGCTTTTTAGTGTCATATTTGCCATTTGCAGGCGACAGCCTGCCATTCTTATGGATTACAGGATTCCATCGCGGATTAATATCAATTGCACGCCCGAAGGAATGATTGGATAGACGCTTTGTTCCTGCAATATAGCGATAATTAAATGCCGATGTATTGTTGTCTTCCATTGATTTATTGTCCGACCATTTGTATTTGACAATAGGAAGCATCTTATTTATTACAAATTTCATATCGAACATCATTCCGAATATATCCTTTACATCATTCTCAACGTCCTTGCTGACAATAAGTTGTCCTTGATGAACTTTGCCGTCAGTCGAATAATACTTAATATCAAGCATCACCAAATTGTTAATAACTTTTTGCGGTGCCTTGCTTCCCTTGATTGCCTGAGCAAATGTCATTTGGCTGTCAATTATTATATTGCTATCCTTCATTGCAGTTAATAAAAGCAAAATAATCGCTGCAAAGATGATTAATTTACTGCTTTGTAAAGACATAATTTCATTTCCGTTACTTTAATTTTATATAATTTAATTTATTGCTATATTTGCTAAATTGCAATTAACAATAAAATATTTAAAAATTCAAGGATAATCAATGACAAGCAAAGAAATACTTGAAAAATACAAACAGGTCGCTGTTTACGGAATGTCCACAAATTCGGCAAAACCCGCAAACTATGTGCCTGTATTTATTCATAGCCAAGGATATAATGTAGTGGCAATCAATCCGAACACAAATCAAATCGGCATTATTAAGTCATACTCTTCAATTGCAGATGTTGAAGAAAAAATTGAGATACTCAATGTTTTTCGCCGCTCCGAATTCTGCCTTGATGTAGTTAAGGAAGCGGTTGAACGCAAAAAGATTAAGGGCGATATTGACATAATTTGGTTGCAAGAGGGTATTATCAATGACGAGGCTAAGCAACTTGCCGAGGAAAACGGCATTGTATTTATTCAGGACAGATGTATGCTAAAAGAGTATAATAAATATTATTAAGGAGTTTACTATGAGTATTATTATAAAAAAACTTTCCGACACCGAAATTGCAGACAAGGGTATTCACAATTGGCCCATCTGGGAAAAAGAAGTTTCTACATTTGATTGGTATTATGATTCACCCGAGCAGTGCCTAATTCTTGATGGTGAAGTTACGGTAAAAACAGATGATGGCGACTTCCATATACAAGCAGGTGATTACGTAGAGTTCCCAAAAGGATTGAAATGTGTTTGGAATATTACAAAAGATATTCGCAAGCATTATAATTTTGGCTAAATATTTCGGATTAGGGACACTGACACATTGATTTCTGAATATTCTAAGTGGTTTAATGCGAGATAAAATAAAAGCAGTATAACAAAAAAAGAGGTTGCGACAATTTGCCGCAACCTCTATTACATTCTAAAAAATCAACTATTTGGAAGGTTGGAACTTGCTGTCGTCCACTTCTTCGTTGAATTTATATTTGTTATCCATAGTCATCGTAAACATAGAGTTTGTTGTAGTGATTTTCGTCGGTACTTTGATATTATTGATTTCCTTATAATCCGAGTAAGACATAGTGATAAACATTTTACCGCGAGGCGTTTTCTCGTGCATTTCGATTTTTGTCAGCAGATAGCTGTCCTCGTCAAAGTAATATGTTTTAACATTATTCGAGCGTGGATTTTTCACTTTCATAACGATTAGCCCGTTTTGCTTACCGAGAACTTCGCACTTGTAGCCGTTTTCGAGCAATTTGGTATCATTAAAAATCAATGCATCGAATTTTTTATCTTCTAATTTGTCGCCTTCGAGTTTTGTAGTACCTTGATTGCTTTGCGACCAAGCATCTTTGCCATTGCACCATTCTTTCTGTTTAAATACGCTCATATCAAGATTAGACATCATCATGTTTGGTGCTTTGAAAATCTGAGTCATTTTGCCCGGTATTTCCTGTCCTTGTGCTTTCAATAGTACTTTCGCCGTAATAGTCATTGTTTTAATATCGTTAAGTGCATCTTTGCCACCTATTGCATCGGTATATTCCTCAATTAAATCTTCTGCATCAAGCGAAACGCTTTCCATCTTTGCTTCTTCACCGGATATAGGCTCCATATCAAGATTATAATCGAATATTGTTCCGAATTGTTCTAATTTTTTTCGGACTTCGGGCGCCCCGACAACAACAATAAATGCTTTTGAGGGGTCCATATATTTCTTAGCAATTTTCAGAACTTCATAGGGAGAAATATTCATATTCCGTGTATGCCAAGATTTTACGCGGTGCATAGGGATTTCGTTGAAATCGGCATTCTGGATAATTCTTGCAAGGAAGCCGGGATTCTCAAAGGACATTAAATATTGTCCTACCCTGTGTTGCTTCACTCTGCCGATTTCATCTTTCGGTGATGGCTCGTTCTTTAATTTTTCCAGTAAGTCCCGCATAATAACTATTGAAGAATCCGTTACAGAATTTCTTACATTAGCATAGCAGGCAAATTTATTTGTATATTTATTACCCGATAGGCTGGCACGGGGACTGTACGTGTATGAGTATTTTTCCCGTAAAATGCGGAATAAGCGTGAACCAAAGCCGCCGCCCATAATTGCCGATGCCAATGATTCGATTTCCCAATCGGGGTCTTTGCGTGCAGGTGCTACCGAAGCAATATAAATAGTGGACTGTACCGAACCCGGACGATTGATGAAATATACACCCTGCGGCATAGGCTGTGCCGGCGGTATTTGAATAAATGCCGTTTTGCCCGGCTTCCAATCTTTAAATGATTTATTCAATAATTTGAGAATTTCGCGTTTGGATACATCGCCTACAACAACTATTGATGCATTATTTGGTTTGATTACCGCATTATAATAAGTTTTTAAATTATCAACCGTAATTGCTTTCAGACTTTTTTCCGTTTCGAACTGCCCGTAGGGGTGAAGCTTACCGTAAACAACCATATTGGATAATTTTGCGGCAAGCGCAGTCGGATTTGATTTTTCGTTCTGCAATCCGGCTAACATCTGTGGAACAAGTTTCTCAAATTCATCTTTTGGAAATGTCGGCTTTATAACTACATCTGAAAAAATCTTTAAGATTTGATTGATATGTTTTTTCAATCCCGAAGCGGAATATGCAATATAATCTTTCGATGTAGAAGCGGAAACATCAGCACCTATGCCGTCAAGTTTATTGGCAATATCCAAAGCAGACATATTGCCCGCTCCTTTGGTAACCATACTTGTCATCAAGTCGGCAATACCGGCTTTTTGTCCGTCCAAGACCGAGCCGCCGGGGACTAATAACCTAACCGAAAAAGTCGGCTGTTCGTGGTCTTCTACAATAAAGACTTTAATACCATTTTGAAGTTTTGCTTCAATATAATCCGGGAATTTGAAAGATTCCGCCGGTAATGGGGCGGGTTTCTTTGTAAGGTCAATTTTTTCCTTTGCAAAAGCAAAGCCGACACTTACAAAGAGTAATAACATTAATAATAATTTCTTGTTCATTTTATTTCCTGTTTAGTTTGTTTCAATTTTATTAAGAATTATTTTTTAGATGATTTAGGCAAATAATAAAGTACCACTCTGTTCTTTGTACCAAGATATTTCTTTGCAACATTTTGAATATCCTTGCGTGTAACTTGCTGATATTTCTTCAATTCCGTATTAATTAAGGCGGGAGTGCCGAAATATACATAGTATCTTGCCAAATTCATTGCTTTCTCCAATACTGTTTTATTGCTCGAAACGAACTCGGCTTCCTTGATATTCTTTGCTTTTTTCAATTCATCTTTTGTTACGCCATTCTCAATTATTTTTTCAATTTCCTCATCAATGCCTTCGAGTACTTCTTCGGGTTGGTGCTTAATAGCAGGAACGCCAATCAACATAATAATCCCGGCACGTTGCAAACTCATCGGTTGAATTGCTGCATAGAGTGCAATCTGTTGCTTGTCCACAAGTTGTTGGTACAATCTGGAACTCTCGCCTGCCGCCAGAATGTCGCCAAGCAATGATGCGGCATAGTAATCCTTGTTACCGAGTGCCGGTCCGCGATAGCCAACAAATACACCCGGAAGCTGTGCCTTTGCATCATAGACTGTTTTCTCTGCCGGTTTTGTGAATGCGGGCAATCTGAATTTTGCACGCTTTGGTTCTTTGGCACGGGGGAAGCCTCCAAAATATTGGCGGACATATTTTTTAGCATCTTTAATATTGAAATCACCAACAATTGTCAGTACCGCATTGTTCGGCTGATAGAAATTATTGTAGAAATTCCTAAACTCCTTTATAGTGGCAGCGTTTATATGCTTTTCATATCCAATCGGATTCCATTGATAGGAACTACCGTGAAATAATAAGTCCGTCATATTTTCAAACATTGTACCATAAGCAGTGTTATCGTTTCTCATCTTTCTTTCTTCTTTGACCACACCACGCTGAGTTTCTACACCGACCTTATCTACAAGCAGTCCTCGCATACGCTGTGATTCAATCCATAGAGCGAGCCGTATCTCGTTTGCCGGAACGCGAAATTTAAAGACAGTTTCGTCGAATGACGTATGTGCATTCAGCCAGCCACCCGCTTCTTCAACATATTTATCAATAGTTGCTCGCGGAATATCCTTTGTTCCCTCGAACATCAAATGTTCAAAGAAATGTGCGAAGCCCGTTCTGTTCGGGTTCTCGTCTTTTGAGCCTACTTTGTAATGCACAACTGTCGAAACAACAGGCGCACTTCTGTCAATACAATAAATAATTTTCAAACCGTTGGAGAGTGAATCCAATTCATATTTTATCGGTTTAAAATCAGTTGCAGCCAGTGCGATTTGTCCTGCAAATATAGCAAGTACAATCGCCATAGCCGTTCTTGTTAATTTGTTCATTTTATTAAACCTGTTAATGAAAAAAAAATCTTTTATTTTTTATTATAGTTTATTATTTACGAAAGAAACTTACTTTTGTTTCACAAATGAGAATACAATTGCAAATAGGGATACAAACAAAGATATGTAAACAATCCAATCGCCATACATTAGATAGAATGATTTTGATTTTAATACGGGAATTGTTACCGCAATCCCACAAGATTGATACTGCGGCGCCCGCAACAATTCATAGCCACTTGCTTCGATAAAACCGCTTACACCCGTATTGGCACATCTTGCAACATAACGCCGCGTCTCAATTGCACGCATTCGTGCTATTTGGAAATGTTGCTCGGGACCAACGGTATAGTCGTACCATGCGTCATTTGTGATTATAGCTATAAAACCGGCGCCCTGCTTAACGAAACGTCTTACAAAATCGGGATAAATAGATTCAATACATATTACCGGAGCAAAAGGAATACGTTTATTGCCGCTTTCCAATGTAAGCAGATTCTGTTCTTTTCCTTTTGCCCAGCTTGAAATTCCGACCCCCCATTCCAACCATTTGCTTGCAAACGAAAATAGTTCCAAGTATGGTATTCGCTCGCCAAACGGAGTAAGTCGTATTTTATGATAAATCTGAAATTTTGTACTATCCTTTTTGGGATATAACGAAATCATCGAGTTATACGAATCATAAATCATAGTACTATCCCCACGGAAAGGTTTTGCCGCAATCGAAGGCGTCTCGCCTTTTTTATATAATACCATATCCGCAAAACCGGAAATCAATGAAAAATCATATTGAGACAACCAGTTATTAAGATATGGGAAATTATGTCCGAAGTTTACATCATAATTAACAAATAGAATAGCGGTTTCACTCCAAATAATTGCATCAAGTTTGCCAACGGCAGAAGCAAGCGAATCGCTAATTTTTATATGCTTTTCGATTTGCCCCAAAGCACTTGTTGCCCATTTGTTCCATGGATTAATTGCAGGCTGTACAATTCCGATATTTACGGTTTCATTATTACTCAATAACTCTTTGTGCTTAAAATCCTGCAACCTGATTATGCCGTAAATATTGAAAAGAATAATAATTAATATAATAGAAATAAAATACTTCAAAAAACCACGATGAGTAAACAAATGCTTTGCAGGTTTTTCATTTATATTAAACGATTTTATTTCATAGACTATCTTTATTATCAGCACATTGACTAATACAATAACAAAACTGACGCCCGTGCTACCGGCTATATCTGCAAATTGCACCCAATATATATTGCCCAACTGTGTGTAGCTGAGCGCCTGCCAAGGATAAGCCAAATCGCCTATGCTATGCAACCACTCGAATGTTGCCCAAAAAAACGGGAAAAACCAAAGCGCAGTTTGCGTGCCAAGCCGTTTCTTAACAAAGAAATATAGGATGAATGGGAACAAAAAGAAAAGAGGATGTATAAGGGCTGTTGCAATTCCCGATGCTATTAAGTACGGGTCGGTGTCAGCCTGCCAACTGCTTATCCACCAATTTGTTCCGGCGTGATAAATGAAAAAAGTAATGTAGAGCAATAAATACTGATGCTTCGGTTTCAATTCAAGTGCAAATAGTAATGGCACAAAAGCCGCAAATGCAAATGCTCCGAAAGGCAATGGCGGAAAAGCCAATGCAAGAAGTATCCCGGAAACTATTCCATATATGTATAATTGCTTTTGATTCAATTATTTTCCTTGTTGAACATAAATGCAAAATAATCCAGCACTCGGAATAAATAGAGATTATTCTCGTGTGTTCGGAATGCAAACGCCTGAATTTCATCCGACTTCTGCACGTATTTATCCTCGACGAGTTCTTCTCTGCCGTGCTGAACAAATCCCTCAATTACTTCAGGTGTAACTTCCATGTGATACTGAAATGCAATAACTTTATTACCGTAAATAAAAGCTTGGTTTTCGCAGGCGGCAGAAGTCATTATTCTTTTTGCGCCTTCGGGCAAATCAAAGGTTTCGCCATGCCAATGGAATGTTGTATAGTGAAAAGGTAGCAAATCCGCAACGGCGGCGGCGAGCCACATAGATTTCTTAACCGGAAACCAACCTATTTCTTTGTACTTGCAGGCTGTAACCTTTGCACCAAGAGCCGCCGCAATTAATTGCGCCCCGAGGCATATCCCTACTACATATTTTCCCTGCTCAATTGCTTTTTTGATAAATATTTTTTCCGAGGACAACCATTGATAACGCTCTTCGTCATTTACGCTCATCGGTCCACCCATTACTATCAGCATATCGAAATCGCTAATAGCCGGTAATTTTTCGTTCAAATATAAATTTGTGGAACTTGACGTATGCGCGTGATGCTCAATCCAATTGGCAATTGCCGCAATGTCTTCGTGCTTTGCGTGTAGTAGTGTATGTACTCTCATTGTCAAAATATTTATTTATTGTGAAACTATCCGTGCCTTACGTGCAGAATATCTCCGTCATTGACAATATATTCCTTGCCTTCGAGCCGGAAAACGCCGTTCTCCTTGCAAGCGGCAAATGAACCGTATTTCATAAAATCTTCGTAACTGACTACTTCGGCACGTATAAACTTATTATAAAAATCCGTGTGTATCGTGCCGGCGGCTTCCTGTGCGGTAAAACCTTCCTTGATGGGCCAAGCCCTGCATTCGTCCTCACCGACAGTAAAGAAAGATATAACGCCGAGCAGACGATATGCACTTTTTATCAAACGCGAAAGTGCGGATTCGTTAAGCCCGTATTCCTCCATAAACATTTGCTTTTCCTCGTCTTCCAGTTCCATCAATTCCATTTCGATTTTCGCAAAGAATGGTTCAATCGTAATATTTGTCCCTGAAAACTCATCGGTTAATTTTTTTGTGATTCCCTCTGCTTTATCAATATCGTTTTCGTCCAGATTGAGGGCAATAAGAAGCGGTTTGGCTGTTAGCAGTTGGTAATTACGAATAAGTTTTTCCTCGTCCTCCGTAAACTCCAAAGCACGCAGAGGTGTCTCGTTCTGCAATTCTTCGAACCATTTTTCGATAACAACTTTTTCTTTCAATGCTTGGTCTTTGTTCTTATTCTTCTGAATGTCCAGAGCAATTTTTTGCAAGCGCGTCTCGCAGAAAGCCAAGTCGTTTAGCATAAATTCATCTTCGAGTGTTCGTATGTCTCGAAGCATATCAATATCGCCTTCAATATGCGGTACTGTCTCGTCCCGAAAGCCGCGAACAACGTGAATTAAAGCGTCATTAGTTCTTACCTTTGTCATAAACGCCGTATCGAAAGCCGAACTGTTTGCATCATTTTTTTGCACGCCGGCAAAGTCCACAATTTCAATTGTGGCATTCTGCATTTTCTTAGGGTTGAACATAGCGGTCAGCTTATCAAGCCGCTCGTCCGGTACTTTAATAATTGCCTGATTTGCATCGCGTTTATGCTGCGATGTGTCAATATTTGTTTCCGTTAATGTCTGAAAAAACGTAGTTTTCCCCGAATAGGGAAAGCCGACTATTCCTATTTGCATTTTAACCTGTTAGTTTTAATCTAAATAAAAAACAAATTTAAGCAATTTTCAACTTAATATATGTATGGAATATTAGGGAAAAACGATAATCGCAATTATTCTTCTTCGTAATTTGCACGCAGATAATCAAGACAAAGCTTGGAGGCATTTTGTTTAGATTGTTTTTTCCTGCCGGCATAAGCAAGGAATTCCTGTCTGTCTTCGTATATTTTAATTTTTACGGTACATTCGAAGGATGCGCCGCCCATTCGTTTTTCACCGAGTTTTTTAAAGAAATACTTGGGTTGGGGAAGTTTGTATTTACGGCAAAATTCCATTAATTCACCGATGTAGTTCATACTGCTTCCTGTATCTTCTTCCTCCTCTTTCTGAATTATATCCAAACCTTGTTCTTTAATAGATAGATATAATTTTTCGGAGGCTTCTTGTTTTGCATCTTTTTTATTGTTTGCCGTTGCTTCCGCCTGAATATGAATATCTTTGGAGTTAATAGAAGCATAGCAAGTAATAATAGGCGCATGAGATAAACCCTCGACTTTGTACTCGAAGCGAGGAGTAGCCAATTTGTTGTTTTTTGCACAAATCTCCAGTAGTTTGCCTACATAGTTTATAAGAGCGACACCGGTTGCGGATTTGGTAGTTTTATTTTGAAACGCTGCAATCTGTGGGGTTATCTCTTTTTTAGGAAGTGATATACCTGTAATTTGTTCGAGCATTGCAAGGGCGGCATCGTGCATAGATGCTTTTTTGTTTGCGGCGGAGATAGGATTGTTTGCAATTAAACCCTTTGATTGATAATTAGCGATAATTGTAGTATTAAAATATGAGTTCATTTGTTTGGTCTCGAAAGCCAATGCTTTAATATATTCTTTCTGTTCCAAAATATGGAGCAATTGAACCGCAAAGCCGGATTTTTCGGATACAAATTTTAAAATGCGTTCCTTTGTCGTTTGCCAGATTTCGCTGTCCTTTGCAGTTTTAAATAATATCAAGTAAAGAACCACAATATTTGGAGTATCGGATTTTAGCATTTTTTCAATTGATATTTCTAATTTTTTATTCAATAAGTTATTCTGTATAGCGGCTCGTATCACATTGACAAAGTTGCCGTCATCTAATTTGTCAAGTTTGGCAGCCGATATATTTTGCAATATTCTGAGAGAATTTTTCTCAGTTTTTTCCTTATAGTACTGCTGTTTTGTTAATTTTTTTTCGTGAAGCCGCTTATTCATATCCTCGCTCATCTCGCTAAGCTCTTCAAAAGCCAATGGTGATTTCTCGGTATGAATATACGACTTAATAATATAGTGATTTAGCAAATCGGCTATACGCCTGATTGGTGATGTGATATGAGTATATACAGGTTCATTCAAAGCAAAATGTCCTCTTAGCTTCGGACCATAGTCAGCCCTGTTGAACCAAATAGGAAATCGCTTGAAAAACGAAGGCAGTAGTTCGGGGTGCGAGACAGACGAATCGATTTGAGATAATATTTCGTCACGAGCAGGAGCGTTTTGCTTGACCGTATGATTTCTAAACAGGAAGGGTATATCCTTTTCGGCAAATAATGTACCAACCGTTTTATTTGTTATTATTGCAAATTCCTGAATAACCAAATGACTGCTGTATGATGCTTTGCCCAATGGCAGAATAGTACCTTCTTCATTCGTATAAATGCCATTTCTTAGGTCGTAAACAGCAAGGGCACCATTACGCCGCCGGTTTTCATACAGGAATTTAGCAAGATTATAGCATTTATTGAATAGATTATGCAGGGGACGGTCTTTATGTTTTAAGATGGAATCAAATTCATCGTATGACAATTTCTTAATATTATGGAAGGCAGTTTCTTTTATTTCAAGATGCGAGACGGTTCCCTCTTCTGAAAATTCGAGAAAGAATGTAAGAGCAGGGCGAAGGGAACCGGGCATCAGGCTAAGTTTGTCTTCGGACAGTATTTTCGGGAGCATAGGAATATTATATGTTGCATAATAATCAGTTTCCAAGCTCTCGTAAGCCGCTTGGAAGATTTTGGAATTCAGTTTGACAATTGATGCAACATCGGCTATCGAAATTTCTAATATATATTTGCCGTCCTGCTCACGCAGGAACAAACCGTCATCTAAATCCAATGAAGTCGGACCATCAATAGTATAGCCATTTACAACGGGTCTGTTTTTAATCACCGTTTCCAGTTCTTCCGATATCTCGTCTGTATTTGGATTTTCTTGCATATTTTCGTAGCGACAATAAACAAAAGCGAAAATGTATTGACAAAATTAAATAATAATAAATAAAAATCAAAACAAAAAATGAATATAAAAAAGTATTCGGCATTTAAATATTTTTCAGCATAAATACATTTCTATGACTGATGATACAAAATGGAAAAAGCAAATATCAATTAGGTGTTACAATGAAGCCGAAGCGTATATTTTGCTTGTACTGCAAACCGACTAATTGGCGTTCGTCGTAGGCTAAGTCCAAATTTATTGTTACTCCTATTGCTTTGAATACCTTTATCTCAAATTTATTTGTCATCTTAAATGTCCATTTTGTCAAATCCTCGAATGCCCCGAACATCGAAAGCGTCCCACGATAGGTTAGACTTTCGGTTATTGCTACTTTTGCATTGTTAGACCACTGAATACCCGTCTGCGATTTATAACGTTCCTTAACATCTCTTGTCTTGAAATCATCTGTAAGCATAGTAAATTCCGAT
>Ga0256846_1000140_pt1 | contig 32244 bp, 25 predicted proteins | sample TevniametaG_FD_189098 | JGI IMG/M metagenome (GOLD analysis project Ga0256846, IMG submission 189098) | Tube worm associated microbial communities from hydrothermal vent at the East Pacific Rise, Pacific Ocean - Tevnia | ecosystem: Host-associated > Annelida > Integument > Unclassified ...
GTTTCAATATTGCTGAGCAAAGCGAAGCAAAACTTAAATGCCCTTCTAATCCTTATATGGTTCAAAAAAAAATGAGCGTAGCGAATGCAGTAATGAGTTAAAAGTTGAAAGTTTTTAAAGTTGAAAGTTAAAAATCCCTTTGCGTCTTTGCGTCTTAGCGGTGAAAACCTAAATTTCCTAACAACTTAATTTCCTTAATTCCTTAATGTTTAGATAGTTAAAAGCAACTGTCTAGCTTCTAGCGTCTGGTATCTAATAGTCTAAATTCTAGCTTCTAATTATCTACACATACCAATCAATGTAATTTGTAATTAAAACATCTTTATTTCTTTACAACTCGTAGCGAAAAAAAATTAACCCGTAATTTATAAAATATAATTGAGGAAGTTTGTTAAATTTGCAGCGTATTTCAAAATTATAACTTATAAACGTTTATACCTGTTATGGTTACATTTTTTCAAACTCCCGAAGGCAAAACTATTGCCGTTCAATCAGAAAACAAACTGAATTCAGCAAACATTTCTAAACTTATTTGGCTGTTTGGCGATGCAACAGCATTAACCGACACTCAACTGCAAGGTGTATATGTAGGTCCCCGTAAAGAGATGATTACACCATGGAGCACCAATGCCGTTGAGATTACTCAAAATATGGGCATAGTCGGAATTACAAGAATTGAGGAATTTGAAAAATCAGACTCCGACAATCCAGATTTCGATCCCATGTTGCAAGCAGTGTATAACGGTTTAAACCAAGATATTTTTAAAATAGACATAGAACCCGAACCTGTAATTTACATTGACGATATTGCCACTTACAACAAGCAGGAAGGACTTGCATTAAGCGATGATGAAATTGAATACCTTGAAGGGTTGGCAAAAAAACTTAACCGTAAACTTACCGACAGCGAAGTATTCGGATTTTCGCAAGTAAACTCTGAACATTGTCGCCATAAAATTTTCAACGGCGTATTTGTTATTGACGGAGAAGAGAAAAAAGAGACACTTTTTCAATTAATACGCAAGACTACAAATACCAATAAAAACCTTGTGGTATCGGCTTATAAAGATAATTGTGCATTTATGGAAGGTCCTGTTGTTGAGCAATTTGCTCCCAAAACACAGGATAAAGCCGATTTTTTTGAAGTAAAAGATTATAAATCAATTTTTTCGCTTAAAGCTGAAACACACAATTTTCCTACAACAGTAGAACCTTTTAACGGAGCAGCCACAGGAACCGGTGGCGAAATTCGCGACCGTTTGGCAGGAGGAAAAGGGAGTATGCCTATTGCGGGAACAGCCGTTTATATGACAAGCTATCCGCGATTAGATGGTGGCAGAGATTGGGAAAAAGCCACAACAGAACGCCCGTGGTTATATCAAACACCCGAACAGATACTTATAAAAGCATCGAATGGAGCCAGTGACTTCGGTAATAAGTTCGGACAGCCGCTTATCTGCGGAAGCGTGCTTACTTTCGAGCATTTTGAACCATACAAAAAGTTTGGTTATGATAAAGTGATAATGCTTGCGGGTGGTATCGGTTATGCCAAAGAAAAAGATACGCAAAAAGACAAACCCGAACCCGGCGATAGAATTATTGTTATGGGTGGCGATAACTATCGCATAGGAATGGGCGGTGGTGCAGTATCGTCGGTTGATACAGGCGAGTTTGAAAATGCCATTGAACTTAATGCCGTGCAACGTTCTAACCCCGAAATGCAAAAACGTGTGGCTAATGCAGTGCGTGCTTTAGCTGAGCAAGATGAAAATCCTATTGTGTCTATTCACGACCACGGAGCAGGCGGTCACCTGAATTGCTTGTCGGAACTTGTTGAAGAAACAGGCGGAATTATTGAGGTGCGTAAACTGCCTATTGGCGACCCTACTTTGTCGGCAAAAGAGATTGCGGGTAACGAATCGCAAGAGCGTATGGGACTTGTGCTTAAAGAGAAAGATATTGAGCATTTGAAAAAAATTGCCGAGCGTGAGCGTGCACCGATGTATAATGTGGGACACGCAACAGGCGATATGCAGTTTAGTTTTGTTGATGAAAAAGACGGCAGCAAACCTATTGATTTACAGCTTTTTGATATGTTCGGAAATCCGCCTAAATCGGTATTGGAAGATAAAACCATAAAACCTGAATTTAAAGATTTACAATACTCAACCAATGATATTCAGAAGCATCTGGAGAATCTGTTGCAGCTTGAAGCCGTTGCTTGTAAAGATTGGCTTACAAATAAAGTTGACCGTTCGGTAACCGGAAAAATAGCTTTGCAACAAAATGCCGGACAGTTACATTTACCGTTAAACAATTGCGGTGTTGTAACACTTGACTATAAAGGTAAAGAGGGTATTTCAACATCAATAGGTCATGCTCCGATAAGTGCAATGTTAAGTGCGGCAAAAGGTTCGCGTTTGGCTGTCGCCGAAGCTCTTACCAACATTGTTTGGGCTCCCGTACGAAAAGAATTGAAAGGCGTTTCGCTAAGTGCAAACTGGATGTGGCCATGTAAAAACGAAGGCGAAGATGCACGTTTATACGAAGCCGTTGAAGCATTGAGCAATTTCTGTATTGAGTTGGGAGTAAATGTTCCCACCGGAAAAGACTCTCTTTCGATGACTCAAAAATATAAAGACGGTGAAAAAGTTTTTGCTCCGGGAACAGTTATTGTTTCGGGTGCGGCACAAGTAACTGATGTTAAAAAGGCAGTTTCGCCGGTATTGAAAAACGTAGAAAATGCACCGTTGTTTTACATTGATTTATCAAACGACAAGCGTAAACTCGGAGGTTCATCTTTTGCTCAAATAATAAACGGCATTGGCAACGATTGCCCCGATATAACCGATGCAGGTTATTTTGTAAAGGCATTTAATACATTACAAAAACTTATTGACAGTGAATTGATACTTGCAGGACACGATATTTCGGCAGGAGGACTTATAACCACTCTGCTTGAAATGACTTTTGCCGACAACAATTTGGGTATTGATATTGATTTATCCGAACTTAACGAAAAAGACCCTGCAAAAGTGTTGTTTGCCGAAAATACGGGAGTTGTTATTCAAGTTAAAGATGCCGAAAAGGTGAGCGAGATATTAAATGCCGAAGGAGTTAAATTTTTAAATATCGGAGCGGTAGGTAAAGCCGGCGAAGCAAATATTAATACAGGTTCGGCAACATACTTGCTTGATATAGCACACTTACGTGATTTGTGGTATAAAACATCGTATTTGTTAGATAAAAATCAAACAGCAAACGGATTGGCAGAAGTTCGTTTTAATTCGTATAAAAACAACCCGTTAAGCTGGAATTTTAAAGAGTTTACAGGTAAAGCCGCCGATTTGGGAATTGATTTAAACAGAAGAAAACCAAGCGGCGTAAAAGCAGCAATTATTCGCGAAAAAGGAGTAAACGGCGACCGTGAAATGGCTTATACCCTTTATTCGGCAGGATTCGATGTAAAAGACGTTCATATGACCGACCTGATTTCGGGACGCGAAGATTTGAGCGATGTAAATATAATTGTTTTTGTGGGTGGATTTTCCAATTCCGATGTGCTTGGCTCGGCAAAAGGTTGGGCGGGAGCATTTTTATATAACGAAAAGGCAAAACAGGCTCTCGACAATTTTTATGCTCGCCCCGATACTTTAAGTCTTGGTATTTGCAACGGTTGTCAGCTGATGATTGAGCTTGGTTTGATAAACCGGGAACACGAACAGAAACCTAAAATGTTGCACAACGATTCTCATAAATTTGAGTCGGGATTTATCAATGTTACCATTGAGAAAAACAACAGTGTGATGTTGCAAAATCTTGAAGGTATGCAATTGGGTGTTTGGGTTGCTCACGGCGAAGGTAAGTTTAGTCTTCCTTACGGAGAAAGCGAATATAATATTCCGGTGAAATATTCAAACGATGTTTATCCTGCAAATCCCAACGGTTCGCCTTTTGCAACAGCAGGACTATGCTCAAACAACGGTCGTCATCTTGCAATGATGCCGCATCCCGAAAGGGCAATATTCCCTTGGCAGTGTGCTTTCTATCCCGATAAAAACAAAAATCACGAAGTTACGCCGTGGCTTAAAGCATTTGTAAATGCTAAGGAGTGGATTGAGAAAAATAAGTAAAAAAATAAAATTTTAATAGATTATAAAAACCTAACAGAGTTTTAAAACCTGTTAGGTTTTTTTTATTAAAGAATCCTCATAATAACATAAGGTCGATATAAGAAATACCAAAGAAACATCTATCGGGACTATCTAAAAAATTGTCATTTCAAACAACAGTGATAAATCCCTTCGCAACTTTGCGTGAGATAAAGAAATGAATTGAAAGTTTGTAAAGTTAAAAGTCACTTCGACAAGCTCAGTGACCAATTGCATGGAAGCTCGTTTACCCTACTACCCCTGCTACCGCACGATTGTATCGTGTGGTTTAGTATTACAAAGCAGTAATATTTTTATTAAAAAAGTCTTTGAATTTATTTTTAGTAAGCCCCCGCTGGTGCGAGCTTGCAGCTCGTATTCTGTAAAGTTGAAAGTAAGCGTCTAATAGTATAATTTCTAACAGTCTAACATCCTATATGGAAATTAAATTATAAAAAAAAGCCCTTTAAGGGCTTTTTTTACGACAAAATATAGTTAAAATTATCAGTCAAAAATAAAAATATTAAATAGAATCGGTAACAACAACTTTAGCCATAATATCGGCATATTGAATCATAAGGTATTTTTTACCCTCAAATTCAAACTCGTTGCCTGAAAATTCTTTGTAAAGCACTTTGTCACCAACAGCTAATTCAGCATTTTCAATATTGCTGATAGCAGTTACTGTTCCAACGTTTTGCTTCTCTTTTGCAGAATCGGGGATAATAATTCCCGAAGCGGTTTTTTGTTCCGACTTACTCTCTTCAAGTTCAAGTAAAACGTTTTGATTAATCGGTTGTAACTCGTTCATTGTTTCTATTTTTTAAGTTTAACATTTATTTTGACTGAATACTTAATAACTTACTAATTCTCGGTTTATCAAATCCCACAATTATCTCTCCGTTGATAAGAGTCTGCGGAACTCCTTGTTGTCCGCTGCGTTTCACCATATCTTCGGCAGCTTTTGCATCTTTCGACACATCAATATCCCTAAATTTAACATTATGATCACGCAAAAAACTTTTCAGTGTATTACACCACGAACATGTGGGAGTTGAGTAAACGGTAACACTTTTTTGCGGAGTTTCTTCGTCTCCTGTTGAATTTGCGGTAAATACGCTTCCGCTAAAAATATTTTCGTAATAGCCGGCATCGTGACAGCCTTTAATGGTATTTTTCAGTTCACTTCCGTGAAATTCCAAAAGAGTAGGAACCGTAGTAACTCCGTAGTTAGCATGAATATCTCTCACTTGGGTAACATCCACAGTAATCAATTCTGCTTGTTTACTCTCTTTTTCGGCTTTTGTTAAATGTTCGTAAGCACAAATACTCTGCTCCGAATCAGCCGATTTGTATAACAATACCCAAGCCTTATCTCTCCCTTCAAGTTGTTTCAATAATTCATTATGATTTTTTACCTGAATCATATCTGCAATAAATTTATTTTAAATAAAATTATTAAAATCAAAAACTCTTTTTTTATCATCAAAAGTAATACCAAAATATTTAGCATGACTATATTTCAGGATATATATTTTCAATTACATGACGTTTTGACATTTATAGTTAAAAACTCTGTTCATAAAAAATATAAACAAATGGTGCAGCTGTCAACAATTTTAAATATTATTGTAAATAAAATAACAGATACTGAAAAAGTAATTTGCCATGAATAAATTTAAAGTTGAAGGCGGATGTAACCTATCGGGAGAGATTATTCCGCAAGGAGCAAAAAATGAAGCACTGCAAATTTTATGTGCAGTTCTTTTAACATCCGACGAAGTTACCATAAATAATATCCCCGATATTCGCGACATAAATACTCTGATTGATATTATTGAAGAAATCGGCGTAAGCGTAACACGTTTGGGAAATCACAATTTTAAGTTTAAAGCCGATAAAGTCAGACTTGAATATTTACATTCAAAAGAGTTTGTGCAGAAAACAGCCAAAATCAGAGGTTCGGTAATGCTTGTAGGTCCGCTTTTGGCACGCTTCGGTAAAGCATACATTCCCAAGCCCGGCGGCGATAAAATAGGCAGGCGGCGTTTAGATACTCACTTTATAGGATTACAAAATTTAGGTGCAGTATTTTATTACAATCCCGACGAAAAATTTTACAGCATCGAAGGCAGTAATTTGCAAGGAACATACATGCTGCTTGATGAGGCATCGGTAACGGGAACGGCAAATATTATTATGACAGCTGTTTTGGCAAAAGGCACAACAACTATTTACAATGCAGCTTGTGAGCCGTATATTCAACAGCTTTGTAAAATGCTCAATTCTATGGGTGCAAAAATAACCGGAGTAGGTTCAAATTTGTTGACAATAGAAGGAGTTACAAGCCTTTCGGGATGCACACATACCATATTACCCGATATGATAGAGATAGGTAGTTTTATTGGTTTGGCTGCAATGACTTGCTCTGAACTTACAATAAAAAATGTTGCTTATCAACAACTGGGAATAATACCAAAAGCATTTAAGCGACTTGGTATTAAATTTGAAAACAGAGGCGACGATATTTATATCCCTGCACAGGACAATTACGAAGTGGAAACTTTTATCGACGGCTCTATAATGACCATTGATGATGCACCATGGCCCGGACTTACACCCGATTTGTTGAGTGTAATTTTAGTTACCGCCACACAAGCAAAAGGCAGTGTTCTTATTCATCAAAAAATGTTTGAAAGTCGCTTGTTCTTTGTCGATAAACTAATTGATATGGGAGCACAAATAATTCTTTGCGACCCGCACAGAGCTACAATAATAGGACTTAACAAGCAACAAGTTTTACGCGGAATTAATATGACAAGCCCCGATATCAGAGCGGGAATGGCTCTTTTAATAGCCGCCCTTTCGGCAAAAGGAACTTCGGTAATTGATAATATCGACCAAATAGACCGTGGCTACGAAAGAATTGATGAAAGATTAAATGCTCTCGGTGCAAAAATTACAAGGATATAGATTTTAATAATAGTCAAGGCTTCGCTAATATTTAATATTTTATTTTTTTGTGGTTTTATAAATATAGCGAAACCTTGACTCTATTCTATAAACAAAATACTAAAACCTGATAGGTTTGGGTTAGCACCTCATAAATTAGTAAAAAAACACCCTGTCAAAATGTCTTTTGATATTTATGGCAAAAAATTTGCTATGCATAGTTAGTTAATTTTTAAAACATAAAATTGCTATGGTAGATAATAAAGATATGAAAGAAGAATTGAAAAATACAGAGAAGAAAGAGCAAGTTAATCAAGAAGTTAAAAGCAGCAAGGATAAAAACACCGACAATAAAAAGAAAAAAACATCTTCATCATCAAAAAAGAAAAAAAGTTCGGGTTCATCCGAATTGAAAAAAAAGGATGAAGAAATTGAAAAATTACGCTATAAAATAAGCGAAATTAATGATAAATATTTGCGTCTTTCTGCTGAATTCGATAATTACAGAAAAAGAACATTAAAAGAAAAGTCTGATTTAATAAAAACAGCCGGCGGCGAAGTATTGTCGGATTTATTGCCTGTGATGGATGATTTTGAACGTGCCTTGCAAGCAATGGAAAAAGCCGAAGATATAAATGCTGTCAAAGACGGTGTGAGTTTGATTTACAACAAATTCAAAGATTTTATTAAATCAAAAGGAGTGGTTGAAATAGATGCATTAAATCAGGATTTTGACACTGACATGCACGAAGCATTAACAAAAATACCTGCTCCCGAAGAAAAATTAAAAGGAAAAGTTGTGGATGTAATACAAAAAGGTTACAAAATTGAAGATAAGGTAATAAGATACGCAAAAGTAGTTGTGGGAGAATAAAAGGCAATTTTCTCATTTAATATTTTAATAAAACTTTGACAGTAAACTGACAGCAAATGGCAAAAAGAGATTATTATGTGATTTTGGAAGTATCGAAAACTGCATCGGCAGAAGAGATAAAAAAAGCATACAGAAAGCAAGCTATAAAATATCATCCCGACAAAAACCCCGGCGATAAAGAAGCTGAAGAGAAATTTAAGGAAGCTGCTGAGGCATACGAAGTATTAAGTAATCCTGAAAAAAGACAACGTTACGACCAATTCGGACATGCCGGAGTAGGCGGAGCTGCAGGTGGAGGATTTGGCGGCGGCGGTATGACCATGGAAGATATATTTTCTTCGTTTGGTGATATTTTTGGCGGGTTCGGCGGTTTTGGCGGATTCGGCGGCAGAGGAGGAAGAAGCCAACGCGTAAACAAAGGCACTAACCTCAGAGTAAAAGTTAAGCTGTCGCTTAGTGATATGGTAAATGGTGTTACCAAAAAAATAAAAGTAAACAAATATGTCAGTTGTGATGCTTGCGGCGGAACCGGAGCAAAAGACAGTCACTCATATTCTACCTGTTCTACTTGTGGCGGAAGCGGTCATGTTACCAGAATAGCTAATACATTTTTAGGACAAATGCAAACAACATCAACATGTCCGAGTTGTAACGGCGAAGGAAAAATAATTACACATAAATGTTCTGTTTGTTCAGGTGAGGGAGTTGTTAAAAAAGAGGAAGTAATATCAATAAACATACCTGCCGGAGTAAGCGAAGGAATGCAACTGTCTATCAGCGGTAAAGGAAATGCTGCACGCAGAGGCGGAATAAACGGCGATTTGCTGGTTGTAATTCAAGAGGAAGAACACGATGAACTTATCCGCGACGGTAACGATTTAATTTACAATCTGTTTTTATCGTTTCCTGATGCTGCACTTGGAACTACTGTTGAAATTCCAACTGTTGACGGAAAGGTGAAAATAAAAATTGAACAAGGAACTCAATCGGGAAAAATATTACGCTTACGCGGAAAAGGTATTCCCGAGATAAACGGTTACGGAAAAGGCGATTTGTTGGTTAATGTTCATGTTTGGACTCCTAAACAGTTGAGCAAGGATGAAATTAAAATTTTAGAAAAACTAAAAGAGGCGGAAAATTTTACTCCGAAACCCGATAAAAAGGAGAAAAGTTTTTTTGAAAGAATGAGAAATTACTTTTAAAAAGTAAAATATAAGTAATAAAAAAGGCAGCTTTTGCTGCCTTTTTTATTTTTATTTTATCTCTATAAGAATTTCATTTTTAGGAACATTACTGCCCTGTTTTATATGAACCTTATCGATTATCCCTGACACAGGTGATGTAATAACATTTTTCATCTTCATTGCTTCAAGAATCAAAAGTTTATCACCTATATTTATTTTTTGTCCCTCTTTAACAAAAATATTAATAATATTTCCGGGAATAAAAGCCAAAATATGATTAGGATTTGGCTCTTTCCACGATTTTCTGTTAAGAAATTTCTTTGTTAAAAGAGTTTTATATTCAGTTCCCTGAATACATAATGTTTCAAATTTATCTTTTTTAGCCATAATTTATGGTTTAGCCTGCAAATACAGGACGTTTAAAGTAAAATGATAACTACCTCTATTTTGTCGAATACCAATAAACATAATGTTTAAAAAGTAAAGAATCGATTAAAACGGAGGAATACCGTGTTTTTTCTTAGGTTGTCCTACATTTTTGTTTTTAGAAACATCAATGGCATGTATTAATAATTTACGAGTCTCATTAGGATCGATAACCGCATCAATATATCCTTTTGCGGCAGCAACATAAGGATTCGCAAATTTTTCTTTATACTCTTCTACCTTTTGCTTACGCACTTCATCAGGATTTTCGGCACTCATAATCTCCTTACGGAAAATAATGTTTGCAGCACCCTCAGGACCCATAACTGCAATTTCGGCACTAGGCCAAGCAAATACAAAATCGGCACGTAAATGGCGTGAATTCATAGCAATATAACCTCCTCCGTAAGCCTTACGAATAATAACGGTTGTGCGAGGAACAGTAGCTTCGCTGTATGCATAAAGAATTTTAGCACCGTGACGAATTACACCCGCATGCTCTTGGTCAACTCCGGGAAGATAACCCGGTAAATCTTCAAGAGTAATAAGCGGAATGTTGAATGCATCGCAATAGCGAATAAAACGAGCTGCTTTATCAGAGCTGTCACAATCAAGCACACCTGCTAACACCAACGGTTGATTTGCTACAAATCCTACAGTATCGCCGTTGATACGTCCGAATCCGATAACAATATTGGCTGCAAAATCAGCTTGAACTTCAAAAAAGTCCGAATCATCGGCAATAGCTCTTATCACATCTCTTACATCGTAAGGTTCGCTAGGGTCACTTGGAACAATTTTGTCGATTTTATACTCTTTTTTAGGCTCTTTGGGGGGGAAAGGTCTTGCTTTTTGTCCGTTGTTCCAAGGAATAAATGTAATTAACTTTTTTATCTGGTCAAAACATTCCAATTCGCTTTCAGCATAAAAATGAGCATTTCCCGTAATCTCACTATGTGTTTTTGCTCCGCCAAGCTCTTCCATCGAAATTTCTTCGCCAAGAACTGTTTTTATTACCTCAGGACCTGTGATAAACATTTTTGAAATATTGTCAACAACAAATACAAAATCGGTAAGTGCAGGAGAATAAACAGCACCACCGGCACAAGGACCAAGTATTACAGATATTTGAGGTATAACTCCTGATGAAAGAGTATTGCGGAAAAATATTTCACCATATCCGGCTAACGAGTTTACACCTTCTTGAATACGTGCTCCTCCCGAATCATTGATACCAATCAAAGGAACACGCATTTTTAAGGCATGATCCATTATTTTCACAATTTTTCTGGCATGCATATAACCCAATGAACCTCCTGCTACGGTAAAGTCTTGAGCATAAATACAAATAGGAGCTCCGTAAATAGTTCCTGTTCCGGTAATAACTCCGTCACCATGTAAAACTTTGGTTTCCATTCCAAAGTCACGTGCTTCATGTTCTACAAATAAATCGTATTCATGAAAAGATTCTTTGTCTAAAAGAGATAAAATACGTTCGCGAGCAGTAAGTTTACCTATTGCTTTTTGCTTTTCGATGGCTTTTTCGCCGCCACCTTGTTCTACTTTCTCTCTTTTTTTTAAAAGTTCACGTGTTTTTTGTTTTAACGACATAATAATTTATATTAGTTAAACATGTATATATCAGGTAATTATTCTGATATATGTCTTTCTTTGTTTTATAAAAAAACCGTTGCAAGTTACAAATTATAATAAATGAAAAAACTTTTAAAACCTGAGATATGTTTTTGTTTTTTTAATATTTTTTATTATAGAGATTTATTTTGCTGCTTTATGGTATAAAAATAGTCCTATTAGTGCATAAAGTATGTTTGGTATCCAAACTGCAAACACTGGATTAACATTGGCATTGGTGGCTAAAACCATTGATACTTGCATAAAAAGTATATATGAAAAAGCCAATAATATTCCGAGTCCTATGTTAGTGCCTATTCCTCCACGTTTTTTTCGCGATGATAGTGTAACGCCTATCAAGGTTAGTATTATTGTGGAAAACGGAAATGAAAGTCGTTTGTTTTTTTCAATAATCCAAAGTGTTACATTGTCTGATCCTCTCATCTTCTCCTCTTCAATAAAGGTGTCTAATTCCTCATGATTCATTGCTTCTACAACATTGTTTCTGCGGGCAAACTGTTCGGGCTTAAGGTTTATTGCCGAATCAATTTTTCTGCCTGTTGTTATTATCTGTTTATCGCCTACAAAATCTCTGATATAATAATTTGTAATCTTCCAAGTATGTTTTGTTGTATCCCATTGCATATAATCCGATAGAAGTTTTGATTTTAATTTTCCGTTTTCAAATTTCTCCATCGAAAATTTATATCCTATATTATAAATGGTATTATAAGATTCCATATAAATATAAACATTAGGTAATACCTGTCGGTGAATATTTTTTTCACTATTGTAATATCTTCTTTTTATGTAAGTATTTTCAAACTCAAGTCTTTTTTTGTTTGCCGACGGAATAACCCAATTTATCAGTATTAGCGAAAATATTGCAATTATTAATGAAGATAAAAAATAAGGCACAAGCATTCGTTTGTAACTGATGCCACTACTTAAAATAGCTATAATCTCAGAATCGGCAGCCATTTTCGATGTAAAAAAGATTACAGATATAAATGTAAACAGTGCTGAAAAAAGATTAGCGAAATACGGGATAAAATTCATGTAATAATCAAAAATAATTGCATGTAAAGGAGCATCGTGCTCCATAAAGTCGTCAATTTTTTCTGATATATCAAAAATTACAACTATCACAATAATTAAAAGCAGGGCATAAAAAAATGTGCCCAAAAACTTTTTCATTATGTATAAGTCGAGTTTTTTCAAAATTTGCTTTTTTATATTTGTTTATAATCTTGATGATACTTTTTTTACCATATCGGTTTTCCAACCGGCAAAAGTTCCCTCCTCAATTTTCAGTCTTGCTTGTTCAACAAGCCATAAATAAAAAGCAAGGTTGTGAATACTTGCTATTTGAGGACCCAGCAACTCTTTTGAAGCAAAAAGATGTCGCAAATATGCTTTTGAATAATAACTATCAACAAAAGATGTGCCGTTTGTATCAATGGATGAAAAATCGTCTTCCCACTTTTTGTTTTTTATATTAATTATTCCTTCACTTGTAAAAAGCATACCGTTGCGTCCGTTGCGTGTGGGCATAACACAGTCAAACATATCAACACCCCTGCTTATTCCTTCAAGAATATTTGCCGGTGTTCCTACGCCCATAAGGTAACGTGGTTTGTCTTCGGGTAATATTTCATTTACCACTTCAGTCATTTCATACATTACTTCTGTTGGTTCACCAACCGAAAGACCGCCGATGGCATTACCTTCGCGATTAAGTTCAGCAACTTCGTAAGCTGCTTTTTTTCGCAATTCGGCAAAACTTCCTCCTTGAACAATGGGAAAAAATGTTTGAGAATGACCATATAAAGATTCGGTATTATCAAAATGTTTAATTCCGCGATACAACCATTTCATTGTTAAATCGAGAGATTTAGAAACATATTTGTAATCGGCTGTTCCGGGCGGACATTCATCAAATGCCATAATAATATCGGCACCTATAATTCGCTGTATGTCAACAACATTTTCGGGTGTAAACATATGTTTTGAACCATCAATATGCGAACTGAATTTTGCTCCTTCCTCAATTAGTTTGCGATTTGCCGAAAGCGAAAATACCTGATAGCCGCCGCTGTCGGTAAGTATGGGTTTATCCCAATTCATAAATTTATGTAATCCGCCGGCTTGTTTTATAATTTCCATTCCCGGACGTAGATACAAATGATAAGTATTGCCGAGAATTATTTGTGCTTTTATATCGGCTTCAACATCACGTTGATGAATACCTTTAACCGAGCCTACTGTGCCCACAGGCATAAATATAGGTGTTTTTATTTTTCCGTGGTCGGTGGTTATTTCGCCAACTCTTGCCGAAGTTTTATTGTCAGTTTTTATTAATTTAAACTTCATTGTAATATTTTAGGTGGGCAAAGATAAGTAAAAAAACTTTTACAAATCTTTTAATAAATCCTCTTTTTTAGGATAAAATCTTTCATATTCAATGGTATTTTTCGATAGTTCTAAATCTTTACTTAGTCCTACTTTAGCATTTCGTATGCTCACATTCAATTCAAATCCTATTAACAGCATATATGAGTTTAAATTCATCCATACAAGCAGTGCTATAAGTGTTCCGATAGAACCGTAAAGTTTGTTGTAACGGGCAAAATGTCCGAGATAATATGAAAAAGCAAGAGAGCTTAGTATTATTAACAGTGTTGCCATTATCGACCCCGGTGATACAAGACGGTATTTACTTCTTTTTGACGGAGCATAATAATATACAAAGGCAATACAAAATAAAAGAAATGCAATAATAATTAGCCATTGTCCTGAAATAAACAATATTTGAGAAAAACTTCCGTGTATAACACCTTTGGTGACTAACATATTTAAAATGTGTTTTCCGAAAATTATCAATCCGATAGCTATTGTTATCAATAAAAATATTATAAACACAAGCAATATTGCTATAAGCCGCATGCTTATCCATTTTCGTGTTTCAAAGGCATTTGCCGAAGCATTAAACGAAGCTATCATTGCCGAAATTCCGTTTGTGCTAAACAACATTGCCGCAATAAAACCAAAAGATAAAAGGCTGAACCTTTTATTTGTCATAATATCAACTATGGTTGATTGTATTGCCTGATAAGTATTTGACGGCAACAATTGTTCCATAAGCATAAGTAATTCATTTTGAAAATTGGGTATCGGCACAAAAGGTATTAGGGTAAAAATAAAAATTATGCTGGGAAACAACGCCATAAAAAAGCTAAACGAAATAGCTGATGCTCTAACACCGATAGCTCCGTTTGCAATGCCGTTTACATAAAAAACTCCCACATCGTAAACAGGAACTTTTTCAAATCCGGGTAATGAAACTGTTTTTGCCGTTTCTACAATTTTATTAATAATTTTACGTGCAATAATGCTTATTTTGCTTTTTGTCATCAAAAATATTTTTATTAAACAGCTTTTAAACTCAAATCAAGACTTTTTATTTGATGAGTTAAAGCACCTACCGAGATATAATCAACACCGCATTCGGCATAAGCCCTAAGTGTTTCTTTTGTAATTTTACCTGATGATTCGGTTTCATATTTGCCGTTTATTAACTCAACAGCTTTTTTTGTTTCTTCAACAGTAAAATTATCAATCATTATACGGTGAATACCACCAACCAGCATTATTTCTTTAATTTCGTCAATACTGCGAGCTTCAACTTCAATTTTTAAATCTTTATTTTTTTGTTTTAAATATTCGTGAGTTCTTTCTATGGCTTGGCGTATTCCTCCGGCAAAATCAATATGATTGTCTTTAATCATAATCATATCATATAATCCCGTTCTGTGATTTTCTCCACCTCCTGTTTTTACTGCTATTTTTTCAAAAATTCTCATTCCGGGTGTTGTTTTTCGGGTATCAAGAATTTTTGTATTCAACCCTTCTGCAAGTTTTACGTATTCGGCTGTTTGAGTAGCAATACCACTCATTCGCTGCATAAAATTTAATACTAATCTTTCGGTTTGAAGAATTGACAGTTCTTTGCCTGATACTTCAAAAACAATATCGCCCGATTTAATTTGTGAACCATCGGTTATAAAAACATTAATTTTAAGTTTAGGGTCAAATATTTTATAAATAGTTTCGGCTATTTCTACTCCTGAAATTATTCCGTCTTGTTTTACCAATAACCGAGCCTTACCTGTTTGTGATTCAGGGATACAACTAAGTGAAGTATGATCGCCGTCACCTATATCTTCTGCTAATGCCAATTTTATAAAATCTTCGATATACTGCTTTTTATTCATATAGTTTTAATTATGAGTTTTATCTTTTTGTGGTAAAGATACAATTTTGCATTATAATTTTATTAATTGATTTTTTTAAATAAACGCATAAAAATAAAAAGTCAAAAACCTTAAACTTCAAGAATTTAAAAATTTTTATTATATTGTATTCTAAATTAATTTAATAGTAACACTTTTATAACCGAAAAATATTCAAATAATAAATATTTTAATAATTAAATTTTAAACCGATGAAAAAAATTTACATGATTATTTTCTCCGTTTTAATAAGCGGACAATTATTTGCAGGAGGTATTTTAACCAATACCAATCAAAGTGCTCAATTTGTAAGAATGTTGTCAAGAAATGCATCAGTAGGGTTAGATGCTGCCTATTTTAATCCTGCGGGGTTAATAAAAATGGATGACGGTTTTTATTTGGCTTTGCATAATCAAACAATTATTCAAGATAAAACCGTTACAACAACATTCCCGTTTTTAAACAATAAAGAGTATGTAGGTGATGTTTTTGCTCCGTTGTTCCCTTCATTTTTTGCAGTTTATAAAAAAGATAAGTTTGCCGTATCGTTGTCTTTCGGTCCAAATGCAGGTGGTGGTTCTGCCGAATATAAAACAGGCTTGCCTTCATTTGAAATGCCTGTATCAATGTTGCCGGCATCTTTAAATGCAGCAGGAATAACTACTAATAAATATTCCGCAGATATTTATTTCGATGGTAGTTCGGTGTTTTGGGGAACACAATTAAACGGAAGTTATGAAATTAATGATATGATTTCGGTGGCTGCCGGAGTAAGAATGATTAATGCAAAAAACACATATAAAGGTCATATTAAAGATATTATGATAAATCCTGATATGAGGTCGCATCCGCTTGGTGCATTAATGCCTCAATATACAGGCAATATGGTTTTAGCTTCTCAATTTGGAGCTGATTTTGCAACAGCTATTCAAACGGCAACAGGACAACGTCCTAATTTTGGAGATACTCTTGCTGCTGCCACCGCCGATATGGAAGTTGATGCTACTCAAACAGGATTAGCTTTTACACCTATTTTAAGTGCAAATTTAAGTTTTCTTGACGATAAACTGAATGTTGCAATAAAATATGAATTTAACACAAAACTTGAGTTAACAAATAGTTCCGAATCCGGTAAAGATGCAAACGGAATGTTTAAAAACGATTCTACTTTCCGTAACGATATTCCCGCTATCTTGGCAATTGGTATAGGATACAGCATTGCCGATAATTTAAGAGCATCGGTATCGTGGAATCATTATTTTGATAAAAATGCCGATTGGAACGGCAAAGAAAAATTTATTGATAATAACTTGTATGAAATAGCATTGGGACTTGAATATGATATAAACGAAATGTTTACTGTAAGTGCCGGTTATATGCATGGTCAAACAGGTGTGGGACAAGGTTATCAAACCGATATAAGTTTTAGTAATTCAAGTAATACAGTTGGTTTTGGCGGAAGATGCAATATAAACGAACATTTTTCTATTGATATAGGAGCTTTGTTTGTTTCATATACTACTGCTGAAGAGAATAAAACTTATTTGAATACAATAAATTACACGGAGACTTACGATAAATCGCTGATGGATTTTGCAATAGGGTTAAATTATAAATTTTAACAATAATATTTTTTAATTTTAAGGTTGCTTTGATTAATCAAAGCAACCTTTTTTATAAAATATGTTCATAATATTACACTATAAAGTAACAATATTTGTAATTTTGTATTTTTAAAATAAAAAACAGAGCATTTTTTATGCACGAAAGCGATATAAGAATTGATAAATGGCTATGGGCAGTAAGAGTTTTTAAAACAAGGAGTTTGGCTGCTGATGCTTGTAAAAAAGGCAAGGTTTTTTTAAACGGAGATATAGCAAAACCTGCACGTATAATTAAAGTTGACGATGTTATTGAGGTAAAAAAAACACCTGTATTATATCGTTATAAAGTAAAAGATTTATTAAAAAACAGAGTTGGAGCAAAGCTGGTTGAAAATTATCTTATTGATTTAACACCTGAGCAAGAGGTTATTAAATTGGATATGGTAAGAATGAATTTAGGAGGATACAGACAAAAAGGGCATGGCAGACCTACAAAAAAAGAGAGGAGACTTTTGGATGATTGGCAACAGTCGTAAAATATTATTTTTATTTGTTGTAATAGTTCATTTTTTTGCACTACACAGTTGCAAAATAGAACATATTGATTACCCGCCTGAGCCGCAGATTGAGTTTCTTAACACTAATGTTTCAATCGGACAAAATGTATTGGGACAGTCACAAGTTAATATTAATTTGGTGTTTTATTTAATTGACGGCAACGGTGATGTGGGACTTACACAGTATGATTCTATTCCGCCTTACGATGCAAATTTTTTCCCTTCACTTTACGGAATTAAGAACGGTAAATTAACTTTAGATACTACACTGATTGCTAATAAATACAGAATACCGTGGGTTGGCGATTTGGGACAAGATAAAACACTTAAAGCAACAATATATATTGATTTTAATTATCCGTTTAACGAACAATATCCTTTTCCTTACGATTCGGTAGTTTACTCTTTTTATCTTGTTGACAGAGCATTAAATAAAAGTAACATTGCATGGTCGGATACTATTGTGATACCGAAATAGATTGCAATATGTTTTTTTAGTAAACGCTTAAATATAAGAATCATAGCATTACTATATAAAACTTATATTTCAAAAATAGAACAAAAAACATTTTCATTCGTATGAACATAAACTATTATTTGATTTAATTATAGAATCAATAAAACAAAAAGGGTGTAGAAATAATCTTATTTATCGGAAATACATTAAAAAATATTTTATTAATATTTTTTAGCAGCACTAAATTTAACAATGAAGAAGAATAATAATTCTCCTGATATATTTAATAGATTTACATTATCATTTATCAATTTTGATTTAGAAAAGGAATATAGAAAAGAATCTTTTAAAAAATCAATAAAAGCATTCCGAATTTCAATTTTTATAATGCTAATTCTATATGCCGGTTTTGGAGTTTTGGATTATACGGTTTATCCTGAATTTTACAAACAATTTTTCTTTGTAAGATACGTTATAACAGCACCTTCAATACTTTTTATTTTTATAATATCTTTTCTCAAAAAATTTTATGCTTTTTGGCAAAGATGTATTTCTGTAATTTTTATTATTAGTGGAGCATCCATTATTTACATGATGCTTATTGCACAAAACAATACATATTACTACGGAGGAGTTTTTTTAATTTTTGCTGCCGGATATTTTTTGGTAAAACTGCGTTTTATTTGGGCTTCAATATCAGGTTTAATAATTGTTGTTGTTTATAATTTAGGAACTTTTTTATTTAGTAACTTATATAATATTACTTATAACGATTTTTTTATTGTAAATATGTTTTATATTTCAATCAACATCATTAACATGATAGCGTTATATAATATTGAAAAACTTAAACGTATTGATTTTTATCAAAAAAAGATGTTATTGGAAAATCAAAACCAGATAAAAGAGATTAATCAAAGTTTAGAAAAACAAGTAAAAGAGCGAACAATATTGTTAAATAAAAGAAACAAAGAATTAACCGTAGAGATAACCAAGAAAAAAGAGATAGAAAAAAGACTTATTGCTGCCAAAGAAAAAGCCGAAGAGAGTGATAAATTAAAATCTGCTTTTTTGGCAAATATGAGTCACGAAATACGGACACCCATGAATGGGATACTTGGTTTTACAGAGTTACTTTCAGAACTTGATTTAAACTCCGATGAAAGAAAAAAATATATTGAAATAATTCAACAAAGTGGAAACAGGTTGTTAAATATAATCAATGATTTGATAGATATATCAAAAGTTGAAGCAGGTCAAGTTGAAATAAAAATATCAGAAACAAATATTATTGAGCAATTAGAATTTATTTATAAGTTTTTTAAACCCGAAACAGAAAATAAAAATCTTAAATTGTCTCTAAAAATATTATTATCGGAACAAGATGCCATAATAAATACTGACAGGGAAAAAATTTATGCAGTATTGACAAATCTTGTTAAAAACAGTATAAAATTTACCGAAAAAGGTGAAATTGAAATCGGATGCTACAAGGTAGGCAAAAATATAAAAATTTACGTAAAAGATACGGGTGTTGGTATCCCGAAAGAAAAACAACATATTGTTTTTGATCGTTTTACTCAGGTAGAGGGTTCTTATTCCAGAACTTATCAAGGGTCGGGATTAGGTTTATCAATTTCAAAAGCATATATCGACATGCTTGGCGGAGAAATAAACATGAAAAGTGTAAATAATAAAGGCACAATATTTTATTTTACCATAAAATCTTATAACCCGAAATAAATTATAAAAATTACTATTTCACTCCATTGTTAATTCGATTTCGATATGTGGTTGCTGATTACTTGATAAATTCAGCAACCACATATCGAAGGTAATAAAATATTTTTTGATAAAGCCTATTTGTCATCAGCTCTAAACATAGGGTCCCAAGGCGGTAAAACAATCGACTTTTGTTCTAATATTTTAAGAATTTTTGTATCAATAAATTCTTTTTTTACCACAACCCTAAACATATATTCACTAAACCAGTCGTCGGTAAAGGTTAAATATCCGTTATGTCCGCTTGAACTACCCCAGCTATTTTCAAATTGCCATTTTACAGGTTTATCGTTATCGTCGGTATCAACGGCTATAAGTGCCATTCCGTGTGACGAACCGCTTTCGCGAGTAATTATTCGCTGTGCTTTGTCCATTCTGAATTTTATTCCGTAAAGCGATTCAAAATCGTAATTATTAATATCGCTGTATCCCAAATCGCCATTGAACTGTTTACCCACATCGCACGATGCATACATAGCAGTATTGGCTTTTATACTTGCTACGGCAAACTTTTTAATTTCATCACTGGGCAGATTAATGTATTTCCAGTTTGTGCCTTCCATTACATTACGGTCGTATTCAATTTCGTATAATTTGTAATATTCACGCGAAGGATCGTTCATAAGCATTATATAATCCGAAAAATTAATATCACCCAACACTTCTTTCATAAAACTTTTTGGGGTGTAGGTTTTTGTTTCGCCTATTTTACCGCTTTTATCAACAAATCGATAAGTAAATTCTGTTGGCGGTTCACCCAAATTTAAAGCAAGTATTCTGTAAATATCGCCAAGCATTTTAACTTTTGCAGCTTCAATATCTTTGGCTTTTGCTTTGTCGGCATACATTTTGCGAATAGACAAACCGTCTTCGCGTAATTTACGGTTGATAATACGAATCATCCAAGTAGTGTTATTACTCGAATTTGTTTCGGTAAATACCTCTTTAGGCACCAAACCGTATTTTTCGGCAAGATTTGTAAACGAGTTCCAAACACCGCCGTCACCAACAGGGCTTTTAAATAAATAAGTAACATATTTATCGTCCATAGGTTTACCGGCATATTTTATTTGTGCTTCGAGATAAAGGTTCGATTTTTCGAGTATATCCCAAAAATACAGGTAGTTATGCGAAAATTCAAAGTTACCTAAATTGTATTTGTCAATAACAATCGGGCGTAAAACATTCATACTTGTAAACATCCAGCAACGTCCCGAGTGCTTTTGGTTTGAAATGCCTTTTACATCAACTTTGTATTTGAAATTATGCTCTATCGTATTTAAGTTATAACGATTAAGAGCTATATCTTTGACATCGTTGTTGGTAAGTGCATTGGTAAGAGCCTTTGTGGCAGCATCGTTTTTGTTATACGATTGTTTTATTACCTTTAAATTGTCGGGAGTAATGCTCCCTTTTTGTTGGGCATTTGCCGAAAAGGCAAAAAATAAAATAGTTAGAATTATTAAATTTCTCATCTTAGTTAGTTTTAATTTATAAAATATTGAGTATATGAGGCGTTGGGCGTTTTTTGCACCAACTTTTCAATTTACCATGCCGTTTGTTTATATTCATATCTTTCATTTTAACCACTTATCGCCCAATGTCTTATATGCATTGTGGTGTATCGTTATTTATCTATCTGTTTCTTATTTTCAATATACACACTATCACTTAGTTTTTTTAATGCTTTTATATAATCTTTTTCATTCAAAATTGTTAATTGATATTTTGCAATTTCTTTTAATTTATGGTATCTATTTTCTTTATCAATACCTGACTTTATCATTTCTGCGTTCAAACTTTCCAAGTTTGACAATACTGCTAATTCGTTTATACTTGCTATATCTCTAATATTCATTCCCTTTTTTGCATATTCAGGGTTTGCTTCTCGCCAATCCTTTGCTGTGCAATTAAATAATGCAACATTTAATAAATCTGCTTCTTCTGCATAAACTAACCATTCTTTATCTTTCTCATAGTCTTTATTTGGCAAAATATGTTTCTTTACTGCATCTGAATGAATATGGTAATTCGCTTTACTAATAATTCTTTTAAAATTCCATTCAAGATTATATTGATTGGTTTCAATTTCTTTTAATCGTTGATATTCGGTTATTAAATAAAGTTTAAATGTCGGACTTATCCAAGTTCCAAATTCAAAAGCAATATCTTTATGTGCATAAGTTCCACCATATCTGCCTGCTTTTGAAAAAATACCGATAGCGTTTGTTTTCTCAACCCATTCTTTGACACTAACTTTGAAACTGTTTAATCCTGATTGATTTCTAATTATGGCGAATTCGCCATAATTAAAATTCGGATTATGAATTTTTTCCCAGACACTTAAAAATTCAAGGGTATTTCTGTTTCGTAACCAATCGGTAATAAAAAAGCTACCATCTTTTGCTTTGAGCATATCAGTTAAACATATATAATCTTGCTCATCTTTTCTGACGATCGATATTAATTTGTCTTTAACTTTTATTTTTGTCGTTTTACTCATATTTTATCTATTCTCATTTTTTTTAAGAAAAATACAATAAAGTAAATAAATAATCCCAAACAAAAAATAATTAATGTCATCATTGATATGTCTAATATATTATGAAATAAATTTGGGTCTAATTCTCCTATATCAATCATAAATCCAAGCATAGACAATGCAAATGCTACATATACTATAATTTTAATATTTTTCCAATGTTTCATCTGTTTATATTTTATTTTTTAGTTGCCAGATGGAACATCCTATCTGTTAATTCACACTTTCAAATCCGCACTTCTGCGATAATCATTGCTTTCCGAATTTATTTCGGAGAAATAACTTCGGAGTAAACCGGAACAAGCTGTGTGTGTTAAATAAACTTATCATGGATGTTTCATCTTTCTTTTTATTTTATGTTCTTCTTAATGCACGCCAATTTACAAATATACTACATCTTAAATGATAAAATCAGAGATAACATTTTTTTTAAACATATTTAGAGAAATAAATCTTGAAATAAAATTTGAACAACAATAATAATTGTAGTAACTTTGTAATTACAAAAAAAGAATAAAAATGGAATTATCGATAATAAAAATAGGAAATTCAAAGGGTTTAAGATTGAGTAAAACTTTACTTGAAAAATACAATATTAAAGATAGAGTTGAACTCATTCTTGAAAAAGGATATATGATTATAAAGCCTGTTACAACTCCGCGAAAAGGTTGGGGAAAAGCATTTAAAGAGATGAGTGAAAATGAGGATGACCGGCTTTTGTTTGATGATGTTTTTGAAAATGAAAATTTAGAAGAATGGATTTAAAACAATATCAAATAATTCTTGTGAATCTTGACCCTACAATAGGAAGTGAAAAAAAAAACAAGACCTTGTGTTGTAATCTCTCCCGACGAAATGAATAAATATCTTCGAACAATTATTATTGCTCCAATGACAACTACATCGAGAAAATATCCCACAAGAATAGAAGTAAAGCACGATGAAAAAACGGGTTGGATTGTTGTTGACCAAATCAGGACAATAGACAAAAACAGAATAATAAAAATTTTAGGAAGATTATCGAAACCGGAGATAAAAGAATTAAAATCGGTAATAAAAGAAACATTTGTAGATTGATGATAATTTTATTTAACACACAGCTTGTTCCGGTTTACTCCGATTTTTCGGAGAAATTATTTTGGAAAGCATGATTATTGTAGAAATATAAAAATGAAAGTGTAAATTAGCAAACAGGATGTTTCATCCGGCAACTAAAAATTTAATTATTAACGGATAAATAATAAAAAGACCTGACAGGTTTTTAAAACTTGTCAGGTCTGAATATATAAATTATAAACAGATGAATACATTTAGAATACCCGAATATAAAAAACGAATAACCCTGTATGAAACCGAACTGAAAAACGTTAAACAAAAGCATTTGCGAGTATCGCTGCTACGACTTTTGTTTTTTATATTATCGCTGATTTCTTGGTTTTATCTGTTTACAATAAATACTACTTTCGGGGCAAGTCTAGGAACGGTTTCGGTTGTTGTTTTTATTGTTTTAATAAAAATTCACAAAAAGATAGAAGATAAAAAACAATTTATTGAGATAATACTTTCGTTAAATAAAAAAGAGCAAGATGCTTGCAACGGTGATTTTTCGGGCTTTAACAGCGGTGATGAATTTATTGACACTTCACACCCTTATTCATACGATGTTGATTTATTCGGCGAAGGGTCGTTTTTTCAGTATTTAAACAGAACGGTAATCGGTGGAGGGAAAATTTTATTAAAAAAATGGCTGTCGGAAACTCCTTTGAAAAAAAAGGTAATCAAACAAAATCAGCAGGCAGTAGAAGAATTGTCGGATATGATTGATTTCAGGCAAAAATTTTATACTGTCGGCAAAATGTATAAATCGAATAGCGATGAAACATCAGGATTGCAAAAATGGCTGAAAAGTCCCGATTTTTTCGGCAGTAAACTTATTGTTGCGTTAACTGTCGGGTTGCCTGCCATTACTTTACTCTCTCTTATAATAGCAATTCTGGGAAACTTATCTATACAGTTGTTTATATTTCTGTTTTTGGCAAATCTTACGATAATAGGATTTCGTATTTCAAAATTCAATAAATCGTATGTGTTGTTGTCCGACAATTTGAATACTCTTAAAAAGATGACTAATCTTTTTGAACTTATTGAAAGTTTAGATGTAAAATCGGAATTACTGAAACGTTTGAAAGATGCTTTTTATTCAGGCGAAGAGTCGGCAAAAACACAAATTGCAAAGCTGATAAAAATTGCCGACAGCTTAGACAACAGAAACAATATTGTGCTTGGCTTTTTTTTAAACGGGCTTCTGTTTTGGGATTGGAATCATATGCTGTTTATTGACAAATGGAAAAGCAAACATTCACAGGATTACAACAAATGGCAAGAGTCGTTACACTATTTTGATGCTCTAAACAGTCTTGCAACACTTGCATACAATAATGTGGATTTTACATTTCCGCAAATTTCGGATGACGAATATATTTTAGATGCAAAAAATACGGGGCATCCGTTAATTCCTGAAAAAGATAGAGTTTGCAACGATTTTAGCATCGGCGAAAGCCCGCGATATGCCATAATAACAGGAGCTAATATGGCAGGTAAAAGCACATTTTTGCGGACAGTTGCCATAAACTTGATATTAGCAGGATGCGGTGCCCCCGTATGTGCCGAAAAGTTTACTTTTACTCCTTTGCCGCTCTATTCAAGCATGCGAGCCGAAGATTCACTGTTGAAACACGAATCTTATTTTTTTGCCGAGCTTAAACGCTTGCAGAATATTACAAAAGAGCTGGATAAGGGTAAGAAGCTGTTTATTATTCTTGATGAAATATTGCGGGGAACAAATTCCGAAGACAAGCGAAAAGGCTCAATAGGATTTATTAAGAAAATTACCTCGAAAAAAGCATACGGGCTGGTGGCTACTCACGATTTGGAACTTGCAAGACTTACCGAAACGCAGTCTGATATTTTTAAGGCTTTGTGTTTTGAAGTAAAAATTGAAGATGATAAATTAAATTTCAATTACAAACTGCAACCGGGCATTACTCAAAATATGAATGCATCGTTTTTAATGAAACAAATGGGAATAATTGATGGTTAGTTGAAAGTAAGTGCGTAGTGTATAGTGCGTAGTGAGTAGTGTATAGTGTGAGTAGTTTTGGTTGGGAGTTGTCATTTCGAACAAAAGAGATAAATCCCTTAGCGTCTTTGCGTCTTAGCGGTGAAAACCTTAATTTTCTAACAGCTTAATTTTCTTAATTCCTTAATGTTTAAGTAGTTGAAAGTTGTCATTTCGAACGGCAGCGAGAAATCTCTTAGCGTCTTTGTGTGAAAACTCTTAATAGTCTGAATTTCTTAATGTTTCAAATAAAGTTGAGCAAAGCGAAATCTTATATGTTTTATTCGTCTTGGCGGATGCCGGTTTATAAAGAAAATTTAAAAACTTAAAAGTATGTAATTGAAAGAGATTGCATTTTAATTTAAAATAATATACAATACTATAAAAAGGTAAGGGTGTATTATTTCTGATTTAATATTTTATCACGATATTTGAAAAATATTTAATTTTTCAATAATGAATATTAACAGAAATAAACAACTTTTGCAGGCTCTTGCCGCCGCTTTTAAGCAAAAACAAGATGATATTGCTTACGTAAATTACCTTGATACAGGCACTTCTACAATTACCAATCTTGAAAATCTGCATCGCGGACTTGCAACAATAAATTCATATATTAATAAAAACGATGCAGTAAAACCGTTGAGCGGAATGGCTCTGTATTCGTGCTACAACGACCCGTCGTTCGGACTTTTGGGCATGAGCCTTGCACCTGCAATCTTACGCTGTGGCAACACAAATCCCATTGTGGTGGGGTTTCCTTCAATATTGCAAAACTATGCTAAGTTGTTTGAAAGCATTATAAAATCAACGGGGTTGTTTCCCAATATTAAATTTACTTTGGGCACCAAAGATTTTTTCAGCACTTCCGTAGATGCCCCCGAGATTGAGCTTGCAGTGGTTTTTGGCGAACAGTGGATTTACAAATACGCAGAGGAATGGAGTAAACTTAAAAGAAGTATGATTTTTTACGGACCGGGCAATAATGCTTCAATTATTTTAAAAGATGCAAATATTAGAACAGCCGTTAAAAAAACATTGGATGCCGCTTTTATCCTTTCGGGACAAGCAGCTGTATGCGTAAATCGTTGTTATGTAGATAATCGCATCCCCGAAAGGGATATAAAGCAGATATTTACCGAAGAACTTGATAAAATATCGTTTGGCACCGATAAGGAGAATTATGTTACTCCGCTGAAAATTAAAATGCTTGCCGATATGGCAGACAGTCGTGTAAAACAGTCGATAGAAACAGGTGCCGAAACGTTGCAATACGGCATTAGTGCAAGTGACAGCGGTATTTTAATAAAGCCGTCGATTGTTTTTGAAAAAACACCGCAAACCAAACTGATGCGAGAGTATCATTTTGCACCTGTGTTGCCTGTCAGTTTTATCGATTTCAACGATATTGCAACGCAAATCAACAACACCGATTACGGACTTTATGCGTCTGTATGGGGAAATATGCACGATATTGAGGTTTTAAAAAAAGAGATTTTAAAACAGCATATTATGGTTTTGGAAAACAAATCAATTTTAGACCTGATTACTCCCGAATACGGTTATACGGGGTTTTGGGGAGGATATAAAAAATCGGGATTTTATTTTAATAAAGATACAAATTGGCAACCCCATGATGGAAAAGTCAATATATGTTTTATATAAAAGTGTGATTAATAGATTATTAGACAAACATCCATCGTCTTGTAATAAATACGGGACTTTTTCTTAAAGAGGAAAAATAAATTTAACAAGTATCTTTAGGGGATTATAGAGGTGTTTTATTGAACTTAGAATTAGATTTTACAATAATTTTATCTGATATTAGTTAGATTGAATAAATTAAATAAAAACAAATAGCACAATGAGTTATATATTTTCAGGAATAGGACATTCAGCAGGAAAATACACCGTTACCAACGAATACATTGCTGATGCGGTAAGAAAAGGACTTTTACGCGGATTCGATGAAAAGCGTATGGCAAAAAGCAAAAATTATCAACTGTTCAAAGAAAAAAATCCCGAAATAGGACCTTTCGACTATTTTGTAAGAGAGAAAATGGGATTTAACAAACGCAGGTTGGTTACGCCGTTTCCGCCTACCAAAAAAAAACTGTATTATGCCGAAACATCGCTTGAACTTGGAGTGCGAGCTGTTGAAAAAGCGATGAAAAATGCAGGTGTCACCCCAAAAGATATTGATGCTTGGTTTGTAAGCACGGTGACACCGCACCAAAAAGCACCCGGAATAGCGGCAGCCGTAAAGTCGCATTTCGTGGGTTTTGATAATTACAAACCTGCTTTTTCATTAACATCAGGCTGTTCGGGTTTTAATACAAATTTAGAGCGGGCAATAGAATTTTTTGAGGCTCATCCCGATGCTGAACATATTGTTGTGGCACACACCGAAACCATGTCGGCTCTGCTTACACAAAGGGTTAAATTTGTGCCTTTTGTAACATTCGGCGACGGAGCAGGTGCGGTTATTCTTTCGCGTGTTGAAACAGAAACACCGCAGGGTGTTCTTTCAATAAATAATTTTCAAGATTTACAAATGGTTGACTTTGTGGGTGTTGATAAAAATTGGAATCTGTATATGGATGATATTATTATTAAAGACCGTGCCACTGCAAATATTCCTATCGCCGCCGAAAAAGCCGTAAAAGATGTAAATTGGTCGGTTAACGATATTGATTTGTGTGTACCTCACCAAACAGGAAATGCAATTCTTTATCCTGCAGCTCAGCAATTGGGATTAAAGCCGCAACAACTTTACCTTGAAGCTCAACACGAATACGGTAATGTTTCGGGAGCTACTGTTCCTGTGGCTTTTTCGATGCTCAACGAACAGAAAAAACTGACTCCCGAAATGAAAATAATCAGTCCGATGGCAGGTGTTGGTGGCAACTACGGTGCGTTTACCTATCTTGTTCCCGATGAGAAATACACAAACAAAAATATTGATTATCTGTTTGAGAACGATTTAAAAGGCAAAACAGCACTTGTATTGGGAGCAAGCGGAACTCTCGGTTCTGAGATAGCAAAGGATTTAATAAAACGCGGAGCAAATATTATTCTTCATTACAACAGAAACAGAGATATTATTGATGATATCTTGCAATCGGCTGCCGAAAAAAACATCTCTGCAAAGGCTTTTAAAGCCGACTTTAACAATAGCGATGATGTTAATGATTTTATAAATAAAATAACATCGGAATATAAGCATATTAACTATTTTATAAATGCAGCAGGTGTCTTGCTCAGCAGAAAAGAGGGTAAAGTGGCAAATGTAAATCACTATTCACCGTTGTTGGTTTTTAAAGCGATATTTCCGATGCTAAAAGGAACTGCTCTATTTGTGGGAGCTGCTGCCGAAGATAATACAGTGCCTGAGATTCACGAGTTTATTTCTGCAAAACGCAGTTTGCACGGAGTATTGGCAAGTATGAGCGGCGAAATTTTAAAATCGGGAAACTATGCGGTTTGGTATATTCCCGGAATTATCAACGGCGGAATGTTGCGTAATATCGACCCGAAAGCTCTTTATAAATTTTCTGTGGAAATAGAACAAGAACAACCGCTTGATGTTAAACAAACAGCATTCAGAATAGTAAGTTCACTGTATATTCCAAAGGTTGAAAATGCCTACAATACTTACGAAAATGCACTTGTTGTTCGCCGCGACGGATATAAATTGGAGGTGGATATTTGATTGTTAGTTGAAAGTTTGTAAAGTTTATAAAGTTGAAAGTTACTTAATGATACCCCCGCTACCGCACGATTGTATCGTGTGGTTTAGTATTAGAAAGCAGCAATATTTTTATTAAAAAAGTCTTTAAAAGTTACTTAATGATTCAATGATGTAATGCAGAAAACTTGTCCGCCTTTGGAGGATGCCAAAATGCGATAATGCAGTAATGCAATAATAAGTTAATAATGAATAATTGAAAATAAATTAGTGCCAATTTGTGTAATTTGTGGTTTAAATCTTCGCGACTTAGCGGAGAAAACCTTAATTTCCTATATGGTTCAAATAAACACAAAAATTAATAATAGCCAAATAACAGATACTATTTTTACTTGTTAAATTTTTAAACAAATGAAGAGAACACTATTATTTTTATTTACAATAATAAATTTTATCACCGCATTTTCGCAACACTATCCCGTGCGAGCCGACCTGTATATTGTACCGCCATATACGGTATATCTTTCCGATTATTATGCTCCGGCATCGAATATTATGTATGCCAATATTTTACTTACCGACATATCGCAAGACCAAGTGCAAGTAAAGTTTAAGGTATCTATTATAGGCGATAAGCTGAAACTTACATCGAAACCGGCAATACCCGTAGCTCCCGTAACACTTACGGGAGGCGAGCTGCAACGAATCAGCGGATACGAACTAGCCCAATATTTTTTACCGAAAAACCTTAATATCGAAGGCAGCGGAGCAACCAATTTTATACAAACGGGCAAATTACCCGAAGGATATTATATATTTACCCTTGAAGTAGTGGAATACTACCGTAATGTTGTTATATCGAACCAAGCCGTTTCGTTTGCTTGGGTAATGCTAAACGAGCCACCGCAATGGATTTCGCCCGCCAACAATATGGTTTTATCGGCATCGCAACCGCAAAATGTGTTTTTCAGTTGGATGCCTATGCATATGGGTTCGCCCAATGCAGTGCAATCGACACAATACGAATTTAAACTGTGTAAAATGCCCGATACAGGAGCCGACCCCAATGTAGTAATAGCATCAACCGACCCAATATATACCGAAAATCTTTCGCAAACGGTGTTAATTTACGGAGCCGACAAACCAGCTCTTGATATAGGAGCTTTATATGTATGTCAGATAAAAGCCGAAGACATCGACGGACGCGATGTGTTTAAAAACAACGGACTAAGCAAACCTGTGGTTTTTAAATACGGAACAATATGCAAAACACCGATAGCACTAACACTTGGCGATGTTCACAAAACAATAGCCGATTTTTCGTGGACTCCCTCAAGCAACAACTCATCTTTTGAACTGCATCTGCGACAAAACGACGACAACGGAATGTCGGAGTGGTATTCGTATGAAGCTAAAGAAAACAATTATACGGTAAAGCAGTTGCAACCCGATACCAAATACGAATATAAATTAAAAGCCATATGTGGTGATGAATTTTCGGGAAATTTCAGTAAATTTACAACAGTAAAAACATTTAAAACAGAACCTGCCGGTAATGCCGATTATAATTGCAACGATATTGTTGACATACCCGATATTACCGACAATACCGTTTATAAATATTTACACGTAGGCGATATGATAAAAGTAGGCGGATTTGTTGCAAAAATAACACGTATCGACAAAAGCGAAAACAATACTTTTTCGGGTTTGTGCGAAACGGGATTTGCCGTGTGGGGAGTTGCAATATACTGTAAGTTTACCAATATCACCATCAATCGCAACCACGATTTGCTGAGCGGAACAATAAAAGCCCTGCGAACCGAAGAGGTTAATTGGGTTGGCGGCGGAGGCGACGGCAGTGGCAACGGCGACACCAACAGCGACGGCAACGGCGACGGCAACGGCGACGGATACAACGAATTAGATAACTTTTCTCCCGACTCGGTATATATTACCGATGTGGTAATAGATTCGGTAATTATCGACAGCTTGGGAGATACAAAAATTTATGCCGACGACGATGTAATAATAATTCATAAAGACGACAACCTGCAAATAGAAGACGGAGGAAACAATATTTATGTAGTAGAAGAAGGCAAAGTATATAAAAATCCGCCTGGCGTAAAAAAATCAAACGGCGAACAAGGCAATACCGAATACGAAAAACTTATACTTGTAAACTTCGACAGTAATCCCAACACCAGACAATACGGCTACGACAAGCGAGATAATAAAATTCCCGCATTCGACCCGCAATACGAATTAATACAAATTCATCGTAAAAACTATTACACCGATTGGGCTTCGGTAGAAAACAACAAACCCTGCAACATACAAGCATATATTCGTTTGATGTCGGATTCGGCAAAATACACCGACCTTAAATTTTTTATTGACGGCAATAGATTTACACCTTCGGCAGAAACCGGCGACAGTGTATATAACATTGTGGTAAACAACACATCGAGCAAAGACGAGCAAACCATAGAAGCCGCCTACACGGTAACCGATGTAAACGGTAAAACAAAAAACGTAAAAGCCGGACAGCTAAAAGTAAAATCGTACGACAAACAACCGTTCAACGTGTGTATAGTATCGGTAAACGGCGTAACATATCCTTACGGGATACAATCGTTGCAAATGGAGCTAAACAAAATATTTAAACAAGCCGTAGCCGAAGTAACCCTGTCAACACTAAGCATAAGCAGCGTAGAATGGGATATAAACAGCAACAATAAACTAAGCGACAGCCATTCGGGAGCGGTAAGTAACTACAACCAAGAGATGAAAGCCGTAAAACGAGCAATGCGCCAAAACGACAATTACGACCGTAATACCTACTATCTGTTTATGATGCCCGAATCGGACAATCCCGAGCTAAAAGGCTATATGCCGCTAAAACGCCAATACGGCTTTATATTTGTAAACGCCTCGGGCAACAACACCCAAGCAAAAATAACACAAACCATAGCCCACGAGCTA